>RCNI01000022.1_pt1 | contig 100264 bp, 71 predicted proteins | sample 2041151 | NCBI WGS metagenome assembly RCNI01 (sample SAMN09708214, study PRJNA481090) | feces metagenome | isolation source: feces | place: Antarctica: Albino Rookery
GAAAAAGCCCGGTACAATACCGAGCTTTATTCCAATCTAAGAAGGCCTCTTAATCAATATTAACCGTCCAACTTTTGGGGGTCATATCAAATGGAGTCCGGCTTTTATCTTGTGGTGGAAAAAAGAAAAGACCCGATCAGCACGATGAGAAAACTTTACATAACCGACCTGAAACATTTAAGATATAAGACCATAATATTATGATTGAACAAATTAATCAAGAAGCCGAATGGAATCCTGAAAGCATTTAAGCTACAGGAAAAGATAGCATCAAAATTCCATCACAATCACTTTTCCCATTGTCGAGTTAGGATATTTCAGCAGTACGGTCTTGGAGTGGACATCATACTCGAAATCATTGACGCATGAATCAATGAAAACAGATTTCGGGGATGATGGGACAAGAATCCGAGCAATTCCCTGAGTTTCTTCGGTACCAGCAGAACGGAAAGAGAAGCGATGCTCCTCCATTTTTTCGTCAGAGATACGGGAAGCAGAAGCTAATACCTTGCACTGTCCTTTCTTAACTTTGATATCACTCAAATTATAAAGCAAGCGCTGACAACCAGGATTCAAGACATAATCCTCATACACCGGTAATTCAGGGTTATAGAGGTCGATGTAATGGCCCTTCAAAGTTAAAGCTTCATCAGAAACGCTTTCCTCCATGACGGCAGCGATTGTGTACGGTCCACGTTCGAGGACGAAATTATTCTTGTAGTCCAGCTCTGCTCCATACAAGGTTTCAACGGTAGCGAGGTAAGTACTATCGCCGTGCTCAGAAATGACAAATTCTTTCGGATTCTGACGAAGGACAGCTACCAGTCCTTTCCCGACCTTGTAGAAGCCAGTCTCGGGACAGAGTTGCAGTCCAAGCTTTTCAAACAGATGTTCAGAGGGAGCGGAATAACGGTTTCCGTTCTGGTTCCACCATTCTGAAACGGACTGGAAAGGATCATCATCTAAACCGCAATAGAGCAGTTTGCCACCATTCTTTACCCAAGTCGCGATATCTTCGTGAGCCTGAGGATCCATCGGTTTCATATTCGAATAAGTCATAGCCAGCAGTTTAGTTTCATCCAATGCCTTTTTATAACCAGTATTCTCTATGTGAGTAATACCGACTGGAACCCCTTGCTTAAGAAGCGGCAATGCAAGACCGTAGAAATCAGACAACTGCGGATCATCATAACCATCGACCTGAGCATGGCTTTGAAACATCAATGAGTTGCCCATCAAAACATTGATTCCCTGTATTCCTGAGATCTTGTTATCCGATACTGGCATATTTTGCAAAGCATTGATCATGACCTGCATCATCGTCGCGTAATCAGCTGGTATACGAGACTTCACCTCGCAACCCTTGCTTACGGAATACAAACCAGTATAGACTCTAGCGGGCCATGGCATCACCTCATAATTGGCGATTTCCGGATACATAAGCTGAGCAGTGAAAGTCGCATGGTAGTTCTTACGATAGTCCACCCAATCTCTTGGCCAATCTTCAATCGGATCCGTCAAGAGCCAGAGTTTCCGACCTGTCGGATCAGTCATGGAACGCATACAACCATATTCCAGGAAGGCATTTTCAAAAACCCTTTCCTCTCGTTTCCCATTATAGAAATTAGGTTCCCTGGAAGTTCCAGTCCAGACCTGAGCAATATAACCATCTACACAATCAAGTGAAGCCAAACTAGCTTCAGGGCTGACAATGGACCATTGGGAGTAGTTGACCAAGGAATGCGTCGGAATATAACATTTGATGTCTCGTCCAAGGGACTTTCCGTACTCTTTCGCAAAAGTGAAGACATCCTCGAAAGCTCTGTAATATAAGTGATATTTCAGTTTATTTGACATATAGGTAGCCTCAGCAGATTCATGCTGAGCCTGCCATTCTGTTCCGTAATAAGCTTTCCACTCTTTTTTGAAACTCTCACTGTATCCGCCGAAAGCCCAGAATTCAGGCTCTTCAAGAAAGATTTCATCAATACCGGCATCAATCGTACGTTTGATGATCGTCTCTTTGAAATAGGTCAGATAATTATCAGTCGGTACAATATACGGAACACCAGGCCCATGCCAGATGATGGTACCATCCTGACGCATCTGCCCCTCATCATAATGTTCCTTTCCGTCCCAACTTCCATTGAAATAGTTAGCATACTCTCCCCAAGCGATACCTGTCATGAAATGGATGGTATAACCGGCATCTTTCCAACCTTTAATTCGGTTTTCAAGTGCATAAGGATGGTTCTGATCCTCAGGACCGACTCCATATACCATCATGGCATCAGCTTTCGGATCAATGTTAGGCTGATAGAGGGCTGAGGATTGGAAGGTGGTTTTCACTCCATCCCCAACCTGGAAGGAGGAACTACATGCGATTACCGTCAGGAAAAACACAGTTGAAATAATCGTTTTAATGCTCATGGTAAGTTTGGATTTATACTCCCCGACTATGAAAGTCGGACGTAGAAATGTGATGTTTCGATTACAAAGAAAAGCCATCACCGCAACTCTCTTTTACAGCAACGGCTCTCTATACAGACAAAAATATTTTACAAATTGAACTTTTCTTTCATTTCGTTCATCTGCTCGTCAGACATTCCTTTCGGTGTAAACCCCATGGCTTTTGCTGACATATAGATTTTTGCCGATTTAGACAGAGTATCGATCATGTCAAAAGGTTCCACAACATTCTCGCCGATTCCGACAGCACCATGTTTTTCCCACATGACAATATCATATTCGTCCAGTTCTTTAACAGTTGCTTCAGCTAGTTCCGGCGTACCTGGGCAAATATATGGAACGATACCGAGCCCCTTCGGACAGAAAGCGCGTGTCTCTGGAATCATGCTCCAGAGAATATGTGTCAGCACATCTTTCTTCAGCATCTCATCATTATGCGTCATAGCGATGAGTTCAATCGGATGAGTATGGATAACCACCTTGATGTTACGCCCTTCAGCGACCATGTGATTGTGGATCAGCAAATGGGAAGGGAGTTCTGACGTCGGGATGATAGGATGTTCAGCAATGACAGCATAAGAAAGACCGTCATCAGAGATACGGATGATGGAAGCATTTTCCATCGGAACTGAATTGACCTTTCTCATGCGCTTGCCGGTACCAGTCACCAGAAAATAAGCGCCGCAAAGTGCATCCATCTTGAAAGCCAATGAAATCGGCTCTGTAATCGGAGTCAACGAACGGATATCATCATCGACGACATCTGTGATGTTGTAAGAAATATTGCCACCATTACGCTCAGCCCAGCCCTTCTCCCAAAGATAGCCAGCAATTTCAGCGACTTCGTCAATTCTTTCTTGTAAATGTGTGTTGTAATTCATCTTATAGATCATTTAAATGCAAAATCATTAAAATATGGAAGGAAATATAATAGATAGGATTAGAATCAATAGACCACTTATCAATACTGCTACCGATTTTTTTGATGCTCCATTCCATTCGTGGAGAACAACTCCCCACACATTTGAAAAAATAACGTTCAGGGACATCAGAATACTCCAAGAAAACACGAGTAACGTAGGAGATTCTATCAAGAAACTCTTACCTATTTCAAGTCCGAAGAACTGAGAATACCAGAGCAATCCGGCCAAAGCGCTGAATTCCAAGTTAGAGACGATGACACGAAGCTGTGGCTGAATATATTCCTTGAATGTCCCATTCTTGAAATTCTGCCACAAGCAATAAACTGCGTTTGTAAAAAAACCTCCGGTCGTCACTGCAGCGATAGCTCCAAGATACGGGAAAATCAGCCATGCAAAGATACCTTGAACTAACCAGAAGTTTTCCCAGTTCCAGTTCTTGATCCTATTGATAGGAACATAAGAACTGGACTGACCGAAACTTCCTAAGGCAATGATCGATAAACCAATGAGTATTTCCATCAGAAATTATCTCTTGGAGGTTATCTCTTTCTCATACTTTTCAATTGCAGAGATATAATCCTCTGCAACCGGAACATTATTCTTCAAACAGAAATAATTATAGACATCATTCCATGGAAGAGTTTTTGCTTCTTCCAGCAATGCCAAGCGCTCAAAATACTTACCCTCATCCTCGTATTTCCTCAACTGATCAACTGGACTAAGCAGAGCCTGCAGAAAGGCTTTCTGCGTAGCTCTTGCGCCGACGACATAAGCTCCAATACGATTAATGGAAGCATCAAACCAGTCGAGACCGATATTGATGCGTTCAAGAGCATCAGCCCACACAATTTCATTGGCAAGATTAGTGAGACTATCATTGAGTGTCACGACATGATCGGAGTCCCAACGCACTGGACGGCTAACATGGAGGAGTAACTCAGGAAAAAACTGGAGCATCGATGAAATCTTGTCAGAAACCTCTTCTGTCGGATGGAAATGGCCCATATCGAGAGTCGCCATGATATTGTTCTTGAGCGCATAGCCCATATAGAACTCATGAGAACCGACAGTAAAACTTTCAAGACCGGTACCGAAAAGTTTGCACTCTACCGCATCCTTCACATACTCACATTTGTGACTGAAAATCCGGTCGAGTGAATCCTTCAGATTACTTCTGTAAAGGTAGCGGTCAACGGAATTGTCCTTGCTGCCATCATGAATCCACAAATTGTGACAAGCTTTAGAACCCAACTGACGTCCCATTTCATTCGCGATCTCGCGACTGCGGACAGTGTGTTCAATCCAAAAGTCACGAATACCTTTATCGCGGTTGGAAAGAGTCTGGTCACCACTCTTCGGATGAGAGAAAGAAGTAGAGTTGAAATCCAACTTCATATCGTTTACTTTCGCCCAGTCAATCCAACTCTGGAAATGCTCGATGGTAATCTGATCACGATCAACTTTCTGACCCTTGAAATCGCCATAAATGGCATGAAGACTTAAACGATGATGCCCCGGGAGCAAAGTATTCACTTCTTCGATATCTTGTCTGACTTCACCAATGTTACGGGCCTTGCCGGGATAGTTACCAGTGGTCTGGATACCGCCTGTCAAGTGACCGCCGTGATTTTCGAAACCGACGACATCATCGGCCTGCCAGCAATGAAGGGAGAGAGAAACATTTTGAATTCTTTCCAGAGCAGCCTCTGTGTCTACTCCTAATTCGGCATAACGTGCCTTTGCCACCTCATAGGCAGCTATGATCTTTAACTCGTTCATAATATCATTAATTATTGATTATTGATTGAAATTTCATGAAAGCGTTGTTCCAAAGTTCTTTATCCTTCGGGAGAAAGGTTTCCGTAGGAATGCTGTCGCGAAAAGACCGACGCAATTCCTTCACAGAGGAAGCAATTCCTCTTGCCTTGGCCTGCAACATAATGTTACCGATGGAAGTCGCTTCTGCTGGTCCTGCGATAACAGGAATCTGAATGGAATCAGCGATATATTGGTTAAGCAACGAGTTTCTGGATCCGCCACCGATGACATGAAGGACCTTGATTTCGTGTTCAGAGACCTTCCGGAGAAGATCCAATGTGAAACGATACTTGAGTGCAAGACTCTCGAAAATGCAAGAAACAAAAGTAGCAATGCTGTCTGGTATCACTTGTCCGGTCTTGCGACAGAAGTCTACAATCGCAGCGGTCATGCTGGATGGATTCGCAAAAACAGGATCATCCGTATCAATCAGACTCCCGAAGGAAGGCTTTTCACCGACCATGGACACCAGTTCTGCATAAGAATAGTCAAGACCCTGTGCTCTCCATTCTTTAATACAATTTTCAAGCAACCACATTCCGGTGATGTTCTTCAATACACGAATGGTACCGTCCACTCCCCCTTCATTGGTAAAATTGAAGTTATAGGTTTTTTCATTGATGATGGGTGCATCCGTTTCAATCCCCATCAATGACCAAGTTCCAGAACTCAAATAAGCAAAGTTCTTATCTTCAGCCGGAACGGCTGCAACTGCAGAAGCAGTATCATGACCAGCAACAGCAATAACAGGAAGACCTTCAGGAAGACCACAAACTTGAGCAACTTCATGCGTCAGGCCACCGATGATCTGACCAGGCTGAACCATATCCGGGAAAAGAGAAACGTCAAGTCCCATCGCATCGAAAAGAACGGTATTCATTACACGGGTCCGTGGATCTACCAATTGTGAAGTGGACGCAATGGTATATTCCGTCACCATTTTACCCGTCAGAAGATAAGACAAGGCATCCGGAATGAAAAGCAGATGTTCAGCTGCCTCCAACGCTGATGAATGTTCCTTTTTCATAGCATGAAGTTGAAAAATAGTATTGAAATTCATAATCTGGATACCCGTTTGTTCATAAAGATCGGACTTGGACATAACTTCCTTGAAATATTGAGCAGGGGTGTCCGATGTATGCGGATCTCGGTAAGCATAAGGTATATTCAGAAATGCACCGTCCTTAGCCACACAGACGAAATCGACACCCCAGGTATCGATACCGATCGAGGAGATCGGAATATGTTTATTTGCTACTATCTGAAGCCCTTTGATGATATTTTGATAGAGAGAATAGATATTCCAATAAAAATGTTTACCTATTCTGACAATCTGATTCGGGAATCTCCACAATTCCGTCATTGATATCTGGTCATCTGAGCATGAACCAAGAATGACACGTCCGCTGGTTGCTCCAATGTCTACCGCCAAAAAATTATGCATAAGTTTATTTTGTTTTAATGTTGAATTAATGCAGTAATCGGACTACAAGATTGAATAAATTTTAAGAAAAGGCATTTCGTTATTAATCCAGAAAAGCCAAAGGAAATCCTGACTGCCAGCATTGACAATCAGGATCCGATAAAATTTTAAAGATTAACTTGCTTCGTATATACCAACCGGACTGGGCCGACAATTCCAGACACCGGAAGTGCATCATCTTTCTGCCAAGCACTTAAAGCCATGAAAGTATAACGTTCTTTCACCGGTCTCTCCTGCTGCTCAGTCACCCACTCTGGCCATGCATCGATCATACCGTTGAATTTGCTGTAAGGTGCCATCTCCGGATACTGCTGGTCACCGATCATACGGTTGCCCCAGAGGTTGCTGACCTGGATTTCTAGGTTATTCTCACCCGGATGAAGAATATCGGTCACATCACAACGGAAAGGAGCTTTCCACAATATGCCAAGGTCTTTTCCATTCAACTTGACCTGAGCTACAATGCTAACTTCTCCGAGATCCAAATAAATGGAATGTCCGTCTGGAAGTTGCGACTCCTCCAATGTGAAGCAGTGCGTGTAAGTCGATGTGCCGGAGAAATACTTTACGCCGTCCAATTCATGTTCAGACAAAGATTTCAAGACCGGAAGTTCAATGCTTGCAGGTGCGCCCCATCCCTCAGGGAAAGATACGTACCAATTTTTACTCAGATCCACGCTGACTGGAAGTTCCTTGACGACGACCTTGCGGCTGCCACGTTCCATTTTTACTTTATAAGTACCGGTCTGAGAAATCTCCATGCCATGATCAGTGAAAGCAACCGGACACACGGTCTTGCCTTCGCCCTTCTCCGGCTGAAGTTTATTTTCATGCTGCTGACGTACTTCCTCAGCAGACAAGGCACGAGTCAATTCAGAGAAATGCTTTAGTTCACCGAGATAAGACTTGTTCTGGTCATTGGCATCACCTGTGGAAGGATGCGCATGACGAGGAGAAGCAAGACCCTCCTGAGCCAATTCGCCATTGATGTACAAGGTCGGCTGACCATGTTTGTACACGACAGTCACATGATACCAGTCAACATGGTTCTTATCGAAACGGTAAGACACGACAGGTGCAACATTTCCCTCCCAATGTTCGAAGACCACGACACCGTTACGACCAGCAGAAACGCCCATTCCTGAGTTGCCGACACCATGACGTTCATGACCTGGTGACGGGAAGATAGCCCAGTTCTGTTCACTCCACCAAATTCCGGAAACAGTCTGTTTCGGAAGAGCGATAGTCGCCTCAGGCTTGCACCAGAAAGAAACGGTGAAGTCATCTGAAATATTTCTGGAATTGCCGCCATTATCAATTCGATTAGTGGTCAAATTAGCAGTTGAAGAAGCAAAGATGTTTTTCCCGTTGCGACGAACAGAGACTATTGCTGCTGTTTCAGCCTTCGCTTTACGGAAAATCACGAAGGTAGAACCTGCCGGATCAAAAGTAATCGGAAGATCAGTATAAGTATCTGTTGCCTTATAGACTCTGACCGGAATTTCTTTGCCGGTTGCAGGATCCATCAGCACCGGTGTCATGTCTTTTCCAACACGGAAGCGACAATTCACCGTACCCTGACGATAGTTTCCATTGGCCACAAAATATATTTCACCTTCTTCTGATGTGCGATGGATATAATTGAGCAAGAGGTTCGCATTCTTGTCATAACTGAAATCCTCAATTAGCCCGTCCTCAGCAAGAAGCTGATCAAAATTCAATCCCCAGAAAACACGACCTTGACCTACCTTCTTCATACCCACAGGCAGGACACCGTCATTCCAGAGATTCTGATAAGCTTTCTCGCGTTCATCACCATATTTCACGACATCACTCAAACTTGGAGTACTCGGTACAGGTTTACCGATGACAGTTGCACCAGCCTCTACCAATTCCTGGACTTTGAGGATGGAAGCGGTCGTCATCCATCCGTGAGACGGAAGAACGAGATATCGATAAGACTTTCCGTCAGGGAGAGTCAGACGGCCATTCTTCATAGTCAACTGAAGAAGTACAGATTCACCGCAAGCATCAAGATCATAACCGATCGGAAGTTCCGGCTCGTACCACCTAGGAGCAGCAGGAGCCTCTGAGCCCTGGAAATAAAGAACGTCAGCGACATGAAGTCCATACTGGAGGAGAGCCTGACATCTGGTCAAATATTCGTTCCATGCTTTACCACCGTCATACCACCAAGTGTTGAAACGGTCGTAATGAATACCGTTGATGCCACAAGTCAGACCTGGAGCCATATGAGGATCGGTAAACGGCTGGTGAGCGGAAACATGCATGATAAAACGATTGACACCGGAACAATAAACATAATCTCCGATAGCCTTCAAGGTATAAGGATGGTAAGACCAACGCTCTGATGGGGCCTCAGAAGTAAAGGTTTCACTTGCAATAACTTTACGTCCGTTCGTTCGGCCAGCGAAAACGCCCTCGAAATTGATCTTACGGTCACGAGGCTGTGTAGAAGGAACCCAGAATTCAACCATAGGCACGTCGATTCGTCCACCAACATCCAGATAATTGAACGGACCACCATATGGCTCGTTTGAAAACTCTAAGCCGTCTTTGCGGCCATACTGAGCCAACTCTCCGTAGAAGTTCTCTACATAAAGATGATTAATGGTACTACGAAGATCCCAGTAGAATTTTTCTGTCAGATCAACGTTCTCTACGACACGACCGGTCATTGCCGGAAGACATTGCATGATATCATAGCCGCGGAAACTGCGGAATTCATTTTCAAATCCTGCAGTCCAGTTCTGCCACCCGGACTCATAACTGTCCACATGATGGAAGCTGACAGCCTTGCTCAGTTCTTCACCAAGTTCATCTAAAGTATTCTTGATCGCATGCTGGTAAGTATGACGTACTGCTTCCTTGCTCATTTTGTCGCACTCGAGTCCAGCTCCGCCTGCAGGCGCAGGAAAGATGGAAATACCATTCGAAGTATAGCCGAAACGCTGAATGGTCCAGTCTCCGGCCGGTGCATTCCATTCCAAGATGCCATCTTCAGACATAAAGGCAGTCAAATCCTTGATATCACCCAAGGCAATGACATCCTCAGGAAGAACAGGAGCACATTGATAAGGATCATTGGCCTTAGTCGTCAGATCAATGGTACCAAAACCGGCTTTACGAATCCAATCCGGCATTCTCATGCCACCATACACTCTCAACTCCTCCACGATAGGATGAGCAGAAGTGAATTTCACGGCAATCTTCTCGGTTTTCACCTGTGCAAAAGAAAGTTCACCGATCTGAGCCGTGAAAGGACCGGCATTGTTCGGTCTGACTGTACCTAATGAAACATACTCCCCTTTCGCTGCATCCCACCAAGAGACTTCCGCATTGTAATAACCGGTCGGACGAGCCATTCGGAAATAAACAGAAGAAATATTTTCTGCCTTATCAAAGACCAGTTCAATCTGGGAAGACACTTCAACCGTTGTCTCATAATTGTTGTCGTAAGCAGCGGCAGAATCAAGTTGCTGTCCATCTGAATTGACGATGGCCGGTTGAATACCGAGGATTTCATCACCACGACGCGCTGGGAAAGCAAGGACTGCGATATCCTTGTAGAAGCCCTTCGAAACAGCAGGTTGCTCCAGCTGCATCTTGATTTTCTGTCCCCCATGAACGAACTGTTCACTCCATACCATTTCTTTCTGAGAAAGTTCCGGTGTTACCCATTTACCACCATAAACAGCCCAGCCTGGACTGGTCAGATGAATCTTGATGCCATACCTCTTCGCCTCCTGAATAGCAGTACGTACCATATCGTACCATTCTTCAGAACGGTTAAGGACCTTTCCAGAAGGATGTAATCCAATATCGAAAATATACACCCAACCTACCCCGATCTCGTCCATGGCCCGGAGATCCTCAATGATTCCCTCTTTGGAAATATTGCCGTTCATCCAGTACCAGAACAAACCTGGCTTAGCATCAATGTCAGGATTCATGACTGCGCGAGTGATTCCATCAGCTCTGGCAGACCCCATGAAAGAAAGCATTAAAAATGCGACTAGTAAAATCTTTTTCATTTATTATAACTTTTGTTTAGTGACAAACTTCAATTTAACCGGTCCGATCAACCCAGCCTTGAGCAGCGGAGTCTCTTCATCCCAAGGTGAATAAGTGGTAAAACTTGCGTGAGTCACGGAAAATTCATTTTCCCCGTACACCCACTTCGGGAATTGAGCCAAGACTCCATTCCCATGCCAATGAAGCTGATCGGCAAAACGTCTCTCACCGATGAGACGATTCGCATATTGGTTAGTGACGACCACCTCCAATTCATTTGTACCTTCAAGAAGATAAGGCGTGATGTCCACCTGATAAGGAGCATGCCATAAAGTACCGGCATTCTGTCCATTCACCCTCACCTCAGCAATGACCTCCACTCGCCCTAAATCCAACAGGGCCCGGGAATTCTCTGTCAGAGCTTTCTCAAGATAAAAAGAACGGGCATAAGACGCTGAGCCGGAAAAAAAACGATACGGTTCCTCCTCCATTTCTGACCAGGACTTCAAACAAGTAAGTAATCGGGAAGAAAGTCCACCGTCGACAGACAGATTCCAATCTTTTCCCAAATCCATGACCTGGGGTTCTTCTACCTCACGCTCTATCTCTGTTCCGTCGGATAGTCTAAAACAGTAAGAGCCAGGCGTTTCTGTAAAGAATTCCAGACGTCCATCCTCTGCATATTTCAAATTCACCGGAGTCTCACTTCTGGAAGCCACAGTTTCCGGTCGATGTTCTATAGCTGCCCAAGCCGTCAAATCCTGCTCGGCAACCGCTGTATTTTCCCTGAGATCACGATAAGTTCCCACAAAAAGTTTCGTATCTAAATTCCGAAAAGAAGAATGAACCGTCTTACCTGTTTTCAAACCGCTATGGACCAGTTTTCCATCAAGGTAAAGTGATGGGCGTCCATCCCGGTAAACCAAGCCCAGATGAAACCAATCCTTTCTTTCCTCAGGGAATTTAAAAGAAAGGACAGGGGCAACATTGCAGTCCCAATGTTCAAAGACCACTGCCCCGCTCGTACCGACAGACAAGCCTGCTCCACTATGTTGCGATCCATACAACTGATGACCAGGCTGCGGGAAAACCAACCAATTCTGTCCATCCCATGCAATGCCGGATTCCTTTTCTTCCGGCAAAGTAATTTCCAGTCCTGGATTCACCCAAGCGCCCCAGATGAAATCCTGCTTCGGCGTAGTTTCCAATCTGGCAACCGATGGTTCACCGACCAGTTCACACGTGGTCAAAGGTTTTCCATCCCGAGTCAGAGCAAGGACATGAGAATCGGTTTCTCGGGGTTCGAAAACTATGAACTTCGATTCTTCCGGACCAAAACATAACGGCATCTCACATCCCGTCTCCGTCATGACATACATCAGACATGGACTGATTTCTCCAGTTTCGGCATTCCAGAAAGAAGGTATCCGATCTTCCGGAACACGGAACCTACATTGAGTCCAACCGGAAACCTTACGTCCATTGGCGACAAAATAAATATCTTCTTGTCCTGTACTTCTATGCGTATAATTCAAGAGCAAAGGACTGGACTCAGCATCATAAGCGAAATCACAGGTCTCAGCAGAGAGAAAAGATCCAAGTTCGCATCCCCAAATGACACGACCTCGACCGATCTTTTTCCCGGTCGGCGTAGCATGATCCCAGATGGCTTCAACCAAAGATTTTCTTTCAGAAGAATTCTTCCTGTAATCCGCCTCACTTGGCGTTTCTTTCACCTTCGGAGCATAAACTAAAGCTCCGTCAGCAATCAAATCGTACATCTTTTCCAGCATCGGAGTCGTCAACAGTCCGTGTTGCGGCATGACCAGTAAACGATACTTCTTACCACAAGGCAAGACGATTTTACCATCCCGACAAGTCGCCTGCATGAACACCGGTTCAGCACAGACATCAAAATCATAACCGGAAGGTGCAGCAGGAAACATCCAACGATTATCCCCCATCGGTTCATCTCCTTGAAAATAGAGAATGTCTGCCTGATGTTCTCCGCTTTGCAGCAGTTCCTGGCAACGGGTCAGATAAGCAATCCACTCCTTTCCACCATGCTTCCACCAAGTATTGTTCCTGTTGAACTGGACACCAACACCACCGACAGTCAAGCCTGGTTTCAAGTCTTCCCTCAAGAAAGGCTGATGCGCATAGACATGCAAGGTGAAATGATTGATTCCAGATGCATAGACATAATCTCCTGCTGCTTTCAAAGAAGCCGGATGCGCCTGCCAATCATCCCTCGACGTAAAAGCCTCTGCACTGATGATCCGGCGACCATTGGTACGTCCGGCAAAGACCGGAGCAAAAGGAATCTTTTCTTTCCTCGGTGTCAATGGCAACCAGAATTCCGCCATGGGTCGGTCAGCAACAGCTCCGTTACGGATAAAATTAAAAGGTCCACCATACGGTTCGTTGGACATTTCCATACCGTCGCGATGTGCCAATTCACGAATCTGCAGATAATGATTCTCCTGATAAGCCCGAGAAATCGCATTCCGGAAATCCCATAGGAATCGCTCAGTTGCCTCTTCCGATCCCAGACATCTGCCCGTCAAGGCTGGTAGCCAAGCATAGAGTTGGTAACCATAATAAGAAGCAAAGATCTGGTCAAAACCGTCAGTCCAATTCTGCCATCCGGACTCATAACTATCCAGATGATGGAATCTCACCGTATGTTTCTGCAATCCACCGAGTTCATCAAGTAAATCGCCCATAAAGTGCCGGTAATGTCTTTCCGTAGCCTTCCGGTTCATTTTATCGCACTCCAGCCCCAAGGCTTCTGGACACGCAGGATAAATCTCCACCCCCGTAGAAGTATAGCCCATACGGATGATAGTCCATCTTCCCGCCGGAAGTTCCGACGCAATGCGGTTGTTTGAAATTTCTCCCCGATGCAACACCTTCACTTGATCCAGGCCAATGATTTCGACATTTGATGCTCTGCTGTTCCTCCCATCAACAGAAGTCAGGTCCTCAGCACAAAATCCAGCTTTAGCTGTCCACCGAGGAATCCTGGCCGCTGCTCCAACATGGATTTCTCCGATACGGAGTTGCCTTGAAGGAGAACATGTGATCCGTAGCTTGTCCGTACAAACCGGATCAAATGAACAGTCCGACAAGTGTGAAGAGAAAGGACCGGCTACATTAGCACGAGTCCTGGAAATCAGTTCAAACTGCTGTGATGATGGATTCCAGGCCTCGACCTCAATAACAGATGCGGAATTCGAACGATGCCCGCAAAGCACCAGCGAACGGACTGCAGAAGGCTTCTCCCACGACAGGATAAAACGACACGGCAACTCGGAAAAAGTATCCGGATTACGATCTATGGCAGCCTCAACCCCAGATAGGGGCAGACCATTTTCATCATGAATTTGCAGTTGAACCGGATTTCGATCCTCAGAGGCAGGTACAGCAACTACAGCTATATCCCGGTAAACTCCAAGTCTTGAAAAAGGTACAGACAAACTAGTGACACGGGTCGGCCCCTCCACAGTCTCCTCAGACCAGGTCAATTCCTTCATGGAATCTTCCGGCCGAATCCAAGGTCCACCAGACTCTGTCCATCCCGGAGAATGGAATCCTAACTGGAAACCTATTTTCCTGGCTTCAACACAAACCTGACGTACAATGTCATACCACTCGTCTGAGCGATAAGCGACAGGCCCCTCAGGAATCTGATGACCGATATCCATCAGATAAGCACCACCTATTCCGACATCATGCATAGCATGAAGATCTGCCAATGCTCCCTCCAAAGAAATATTTCCATCAACCCAATACCAGAACACCCACGGTTTAGCATCGCGGGACGGATGTGCGAAACGCCGACGCAACGACTCGTCACTCCATACCGGTAGCGTATTCATCATCAAGATGAAAAGAAAAAATAAATATTTGATTTTTGACAACACGGACAGATTCCAAAGATTCAGTCTTGCAAGCCATTTCCGATAGTTTGGCCTGCAAAACTGAATGATTACACTAACTTATTACTTGACATATTTCTGAACACGGACACAACGTGCTGCGCCGTCACCCCAGTTCTTACCAAGTTCAAAGGTTACAGGATTCTGATCCCATACAATGAAAACTACATAATTGTAACTGTTCTCAGTTGAAGTATGGAAATGATGAGTTCCCGGGCCTATAGGATCACCGCCATGAGCCAGCAAGACAGGATTGATCTTTTCATAAGAATAGAACAATGCAAGAGCTTCGTCATAAGATGGAATGAACCAGTCATCATAGGTCTGTCCTTCAAACTCGACCACGAGGTCGTCGGCATATTTTGCACTGTACTCACCATTGTTCCACATACCCTGTTTCTGGACGATGGCCTTGGTATTGGCAGCACCCGTACCGAACTCACGTCTGGTGGTCTTAACCTCCATTTCTGGTGTGTGGACAGGACCCCACTGGAGATTCTTGGAATATTTCAATGTTGTGACATAAGCATCCAAAGTCATCTCATCATTGGCAAACACGACACCGCCTCCGATATAGTCACCGACATGATAGACCAGTTCCTGATGAACAGTGGCCTTTGTGGCAAAGGTAGTCAAGGAAACACGGTAGACTGAAAGGTCCACCTCTCCGTCTATCTTCTTTCCATCATCGAAAGTATCCGGCAGATCAAAGACCAGATTACGAGTTACCCCCATATCGGCAAAGTCTGTCTTCACTGTTGTCTTGGAGTCACCTTGCGAAATGACGACCTGGTCACCTTCCATCATATCAATGCTGGAAAGAGTAATACGGCCACGCGCACGGATATCCGTAGAACGCATCTTCACTTCACGCAGGTCGAAATGGTCAGCAACAACAATCTTCGCATTGAGGTCATAGATCTGTTTGTCACGCAAAAGACAGAACTCATACTCACCACTGCAGCCGAAAGGCACCGTGAAATCGATTTTAAAAGCATTGGCTGTAGAGGCCGTCTTGAAATCCCCTTCCGTATAATGATTTTCAGGAGTAGAACGAAGGACTACCGTGTCACCGACAAAGAATCCCCTACCTTCGATAGTATAACGGAGTGTTGGAAGAATATTGTCCGGAATAACCATTCCCTTGATTTCCGGAACAGGCGGTTTAATGATCTGAATAGTCGTTTCGTCATCTATCGAGCAACTGACAAAGCCGGCCATTATTGCCATTGCAATACATACTTTATTGAATATCTTCATAATCAATCTTCTTAATGGTTTCACATTCATTACAAAGGATTCTGGAAGAATCCTTCAGGATTTGTCGTTCCATCGATCTGAGTCTGAGGAATCTGGTAGAGATACTGGTTTTCAGTAATCTTCACCTGCTGGAACATCGGCTCCGACTGCGGATAAACCGGTTCATTATACTTCTCGATCAGACGACCGGTACGGACAAGGTCGAACCAACGGTGACCTTCGTAGCAAAGTTCCAGTTTTCTTTCCTCAAGAAGTCTTTCCATATCAAGGTTTCCGATATTATAGTCTGGAAGTGTCGGCTTCTCAGCAACTGTTACAGGAGAACCATCTTCGTGGAAGCCACGGGCTCTTTGTCGCACCTGATTGATGGCATCAATACCAGCCTGTGTTGGAATACCGCCATTAGCCTGCATGGAAGCCTCGGTGTAAAGCAAGAGGACGTCAGCGTAACGGATAATAGTCGTAAGTACCGGTTTGTTCCAGATATCGGTATAACCTACAGCCTCGTGCATTTCCTGGTACGTATTAACACGGAACTTAGTGATACCATTATAAATGGTTGCAATCTCACGGTCGACATCACCTTTTGACGGATCGCCATCTTTGTACATCTTCTGATCCCACAGATAGACACGGCAGCAAAGATTCCAGTCACGACGGACATCATCCTTTGAATAAGAATAATACATCGCCTTCGGATAGGTTAGCTGACAAAGGCCAAGACCGTTGGTGTTACATCTCTGGTTCAAATCGCCATTATTGGTCCACATTCCCATAACCATATGGAAATACTGACCATAGTCCAACGACGTATTGAACTGGATCTGCCACATGTTCTCTGATAATTTGTTGTTGCTCTCGATCGTGAAGAGTTCACCGTAATCCTTGTTCAAACTATAATAACCGGATTCGATGACCTCACCCAGAACAGTTTCAGCTTTCTTGTACAAGTCCTGAGGAGATTCCTCGTACTGTTTATAACCGAGTTTCTCCTTACCAATAGAAGTCAGCACACGGTCGATGACACCAGCTTCAATGGTTGAAGCCAGAGTAACATATACACGACCGAGTATAGCCTTGGCTACATAAACATTCGGACGCTGGATTTCGCTGGCCTTTACATCTCCTGGAAGCGGAAGAGCGCCCTCTGCAGATGCGATTTCAAGATCGTTGATGATCAGTTTATAAATATCCTTGACAGCAGCGCGTGGCATTCCGTAATCGACTGTTCCCTCTACTGGCTGGTCAAGCAACGGAACCGGACCGAAGACCTGCACGAGACGGAAATAAGCCAAAGCACGTAAGAAATGGCATTCATTGATGATATACTTGATTTCTTCCGTCTGTTTTTCAATAGCCATACCACATTTTATCAGGGTATTGCACTGTGCAATCATACGGTAATGACATTCGTACCATTGCGGAAGATAATGAGGGTCATTTGCAGGAAGCACATAACGACTCAAGTTGTTGTAAATGGTGTTCGTCTGTCCGACCGCCTCATCCGTTCCCAGAATACCTAAGAAATATGTATTATGACGGATGGTACGCTTCAACTGATCGTAAGCACCGATCAGACCGGATTTCAGACTTTCCTCATCTTTATAGGAATTCTCTGTGGTCCTGATATACTCCGGCTTTTCACTCAAGAAATTTGAGCAAGAAGTCATCAGCATGAGACCGGCAGCAACCGCTAAACAAATTTTAACTATTTTTTTCATTTCAATAATCGACTTTAATTAGAATGAGAGATTGATACCTGCAGAGAAGCTTCGCGAACGAGGATAACTTACAAAATCAAGACCTGGACAAAGGAAATTGGCAGCTCCAGCAGAAGTATTGACCTCTGGATCGAATCCAGGATAATTTGTAAATGTATACAGATTATTGACTGTGAAGTAAATCTTCACATTCTTCATACGCATTTTGGACACCCATTTTTCAGGAAGGTCATAAGACAGCGTCAAATCGGCGATACGAAGGAAAGAGCCATCTTTTATCCAATAGTCATAAGCATCCTCTGTGGTCGTGGTTGCAGCAAACGGCAGATATCCGTCAGGATTGCCCTCCATGAAGATATCACCGGCAGTACCTGTTGATGGATCGTAATAACGGAGTTCTGGACGCCACCTGTCAGCAAATTCAGCAAGACCGTTGTCATTATTCATCGGATTGGTCATGTTGTAATAAGAAGCCATCATGATTTCTCCACCGTAAGAGAACTGCAAGGTCAAATTAAGTGTAAAACCATACAGAGAGAAAGTATTAGTGAAACCACCTGTAAAATCAGGCGCACCATGTCCGATGATCTGACGGTCTTCTGGACTGATGTAACCATCTTTGTTGAAGTCCTGTACCTTCACGAAACCCGGACGGAGCGTTCCACCATACTGTTCAGTCAAAGCACCGGATGCGATGGCATTGTCGATCTCAGCCTGGCTCTGCCAGATACCTTCACTCTTATAACCGTAGAAGTTGTCCAAGCGCTCACCTACTTTGATGTAAGCAGAACGCTCCTGACCGATCCAGCCCAAAGGCAAGGTCTGCCAATCACGGACACCTAAAGAAAGAAGTCTGGAATTATTATGGCTGATATTGAAGTTCATATCCCAAGAGAAGTTTCTCAAACTTACCGGAACAGCATGCAAATTCAACTCGACACCGGAGTTGCGAAGTGAACCGATGTTTCTCATCTGTGAAGCGAAACCGGTATACTGAGGAATCGGATCCCTGTAAAGCAAATCTGTTGTCAGACGATTGTAATAATCAGTAGTTAAACTCAAACGACCTTTGAATATGGAAAGATCGAGTCCAACATTGACCTCAGCCGTCTTTTCCCATTTAAGGTCAGCATTTCCGATGTCACCGATCAAGGTACCGCTGGTCAGATTTTCTGAATCCATGCTGGTCTTGACTGACTGTAGTGTCTTCAATGAAGAATAAGCACCTGCGGCCTGCTTACCGGTAATACCCCAGCTGGCACGGAGTTTCAAGTTATCGACGACGTGCTGATTCTTCATCCATTTTTCCTCGGAGATACGCCACGCAGCGGCTGCTGAAGGGAAATAACCCCATTTGTTGTTCTTTGCGAAAACGGATGCACCGTCAGCACGCATCGTGAATTTCAAGAGGTAACGATCACCGTAATTGTAGTTCAAACGGCCAAAGTAAGAAGCCATACGGGTCTGTCCACCACTCAAACGTGGAATCATCGGCTTTGTACCCTCACCCATACCATGGTAACCGAGGTCTTCCAGGTCATAGGAATTGTTTGTCATCGCGAAATCTTCCCACCTTGCCTGATTGAATGAACAACCAAGCATTGCATCCAATTTGTGTTTCTGAGCGAAAGTATGGCTGTACTGCATGAAGTTCTCACTTCCGAGGTAAGCAGCATTTCCAGTAGTTGTAGTTGCACTACCGTTCGCCGCTGCGGAGTTACCGATTGTAGTAACCTTCGGCAAGAACTGCTCAAAACGGTTGGAATCTTTCGTGTAACTTCCACTAAGATGAAGCCTCAAGCCATCAATGATATCATAGTCGAGCACGACATTGTAGACATTGTTCGTACTTCTGTGTTTCTGAGTGATCAGGTCTGTCAAGGTCAACGGATTGGTATCGAAACTGACCATTGACTGATCGGTAGGCAATACAAACTGATTATCGAAATCCTTCGGTTTCAAAGATGGAGTGTTGATCACATTCCAGAGAATACCATTAAGACCTGAGTTGTAACCGTTACGGCCTCTATCGGAATAAGCGACACTCAAAGTCATGAGCAACTTCTTCATGATGCGCTGCTGGAAGTTCGCACGGAAGGTGTACTCGTCGAAGTTAGACTTACGGAAGATACCATCCTGTTTCTTGTAACCGAACATGACTGAATAATTGTTATTCTCCCCAGCTCCACTGACATCCATACGGTAATCCTGTACTAACGCGTTCTGCATCATTGCACCTTGCCAATCAGTATTATGAATAATTAGGTTAGGATCGTTGTGATAGTAATATGGTGTCATACCGTGGTCCTTGGCAATATGATAGATATTTCCCTCTGGGTCAGTAAGATAAAGCGTATTGGAAGGGTTTGCAGTGGAAGGATCGAAATCAGCAGACTTGATATAACCCATACCGGCACAATAAACCTTATCAATCCACTGGTCACTAGTCATCAAAGGCATTTTGCGCGCAATTTGCTGTGCACCAACGATAGCAGAAAGGTTAATGTTTGCCTTCCCCTTCGTTCCTTTTTTGGTGGTGATGAGAATGACGCCATTTGCACCTCTGGAACCATAAATGGCTGTAGAAGCCGCATCCTTCAAGATATCGATAGTCTCAATCTCATTAGGGCTGACCATAGCTCCGACAACACCGTCAACAATGATCAAAGCCTCACTCGACCCCTGCAATGATGTATTACCACGGATATTGATCTTGGCTGTGGAACCAGGGGCACCATCCTGACTGGAAACTAAGACACCGGCAGCTTTACCTTTCAAAGCATCAGCAAGAGACATTACGATACGATCTTCAGTAACATCTTTAGCGACAGAAACGACGGATCCGGTAATATCCACCTTACGTTCTGTACCATAACCGATGACCACCACGTCATCCAACAAAGTTGCATCCGTCTCAAGGATGATTTTCAATGATTTTTCTCCGTTGTAAACAACATTCCGGGTTTCGAATCCAATAAAGGAAATACTCAATTCATCTCCTTTCTTCAAATTTGTCAAATGGAACATACCCATGCCATCCGTAAAAGTTCCTTGCTTTGAAGAAGAAACTAGCACCGAAGCTCCGACGATCGGCTCTTTTTCAGCATCAATTACTAATCCGGATACAGAGTGATTCTGGGCAGATGCCTGAACGGAGAAAAGAACCGGCAACAAAACCAGAAACAGATACTGAAGAGACGTAATAAATGTTTTTCTTATCATTTTAGAAAAAGTTTTAGTTTTATACTTGCCCACAGGCAATAAAATTAAATGGTTTACTTCCTGTATTCCTCAGGAAGCCCGCACCAGCAAACAGGCCAGCAGCGGTTATCTGATACAAACTAGCTGGAATATGGCATTGTCCTAAGTGTTATAAGGTTAAACAATAATCGTGTACAGATCCCCCTAAGATCCGTTCAGGCTATTTCAAGAAAAGCCAGCAAGAACTTTGGAAAATCCAGTACAAATATATTGTAACAGGGCTAAGCGAATAGTTAACGATGGGTTAACGGCGGATTAATACCACGAGAAAAAATCATTAACCATCAGTGATTTAATGAAATTACCGGAGAGACTCGTCCAGCAGTTCCGAGAAGGTCTTCGGATAATCCTCATTCATCAGATGCTTGTAGTCGCGGACAAACTTGGAATAATGACGGATGGCTTCCTGAGACTGATTCATAACCATGAGGATATGGACATAATACAGCAAGGCCTGCTCATTGATCGGATCTATACGGAAAATGAGACTGCATATCCGAGAGACCATGTCATATTGATGCAGACGATATACGCGCTGCATTTCAAGAGTAAGATATGAAATCATGAATTCATCCACTTTCTGACGGCGGTTGTCGAAAATCTCACTGCTGAAACCTTCCAGAAATTTTCCTCTAAGTAAGAGATGAGTCAAGTCATGCTGCTCTTTGCCATCGTTTTCATGCTGATAAAAATCCAGGTAATCACAATAGCAAGGTTCATTGCAGATAATCTTGAAGTAGCCTTTGGAATAGATAAGTTCCATTCCATCAAGCTGGAGCAGAATTTTCCTGATCTGACTGATGGTTACACCTTTCAGATTCTTGACCTTATCATCGGATTTGTCCGGCCAGAACAATTCATTCAAGGCACCCGAAAGTACTCCTTCATGATGGCTGTGCAAAAGGATGTACACGAAGACCAAGCGCAGACGAGGGCTAAAAAGATGTGTGATATCATAGCCAGTACGGTCAATGACGGTAAACGGGCCAAAAAGATAGACGGAATCAGGCCGTTCCGAAACTGTTCCTGTACTGTCATTTTCCACTACAGCCGGTTCAGGAACAGATTCTGGACTCTGCGGAAGCTGTTCAACAGACACGTCCATCCTGAGATGACGTTTGAGGAAGATCAGGAAAGGCACTGCAATGAGGGCCAGAATCAGAGCCAGAACAAGCGCTGAACGAACTGATCTCCAAGCCTGTGCTGTTTCTGCCTTCTTGTAAGCGACCAACTGATCACAGGAAATAGGAGGTGCCAGCAAACTGTAGACACTGCAATGGGAACTGCCATCCGGATCGAAAGCAATAGTCGTTACATAGAATTCATGCATCCATTGGTTATAATATAGATTGGCGTTGTTCATGATCTGATCAGAACGCATCGGAATCAAATTTCCCAACAAACGCTCTTCTCCGGTCTTGATATCCATTTCTTTCAGACGGATTTCCGTATCGTTGAGATATTCCGGATATACAATGGCATAAATTTTCTTACCGTCATCAGACAAGACCATATTTCTTCCAACGACTGTGCGGTTTTCACTTCCGGAATCCCACAATTTCCGTACACTACGTTCCTGACTATCGATACGGTAAAGATCATGAAAATAATTCCTGCCCAAGCTCTGTTCACCGGAATCGTTGCCCATTCCACCATAAATATAGAAAAAACGATGGTCTCGGCTATGTGCCAATCCAGAGAAATAGCGCGGCGCTATACGATCTCCGCTGAAAGCCAAGGTATCCCAACTATCTGTGAGTGGAGAATAGGCCAGAAAAGTATTGTTGTAACGTTTATTGCCGAAACCGCCGAAGATGCAATATTTTTTTTCCACTGCGTTCCAATAACCGACGTGGTGATGAAATTGAACGGGTAAAGAAGCTGTACCTATAATATCCCAGCGAGCTGTCTCGATTTCAAGACCGGCGGTCGTAACATCCCCCAAAGGTAAATTGTTCAATTCGTAAACGACCAGTTTACCGTTTTCGGTATCCAGGTAATGCGTACCCAACTGCAGGGATACCGGTAATGAATTCGCATATGGTCTGGACGAGAACTTGCGGGATGGCATATGAAAGGTAAAGAGTGAATCCTGATTGAAAATCAGCAACTGTTGTGTCTTTTCATTGAAAGTCGCGCCCATCGGAGTCTTGGAATCATATTCCAGAAGTTTCTTCCATTGATAAGAATCATTGATCATCCACCTGGAATTAAAGGTACAGCCCAATACCTGACCTTCAGAGGTGTGGACCTTCTCACCGTCAGACTCGTTGAGCGGAAAACAGTATTCTCCACCACCCTTTCCCGACAAACAGAGATCGCGTATAGCGATCTTCGGGACATCCAGAATATAATCATGCTTACCGAAATAAATCAGCGGACGGAAACTATCTTCCAAAGTCGGCACAGCAACTTCCTGTTTCTTACCGGCAATTTCCACCTGCACAGATTTTCGGATCAGATCAAAATCCAGACGCACCGGAATCCACTGATATGCGAGATCCGAATTCCTGAAATTCATAGTATAATGGTTTTGTTTCCCATCGGTATTGAATTTGAAGATTCCGTTCTCCTCATCGAGATATGTGTAGGTAAAACTGTAAGAAAGAGAAGTCACTTTATCATAAATCATGAAGATGTAACCGAAGGAATCAAAACTGTAAATCGAAAGGTCGAATGAAATGGAGAAACTTTCGCGGTAATGCGGTTCTCTGCCAGGTTTGAATATCTGAAGAGAAGGTCTATCCTGATTAGGCATGTGCTTGGATTCAAACTGCAAACCTTGCGCTGACACACTAAAAGCCCAGAGCAAAAGAAAGAAAAAACAATATGTGCGTTTCATATACTGTTCCATACTGTACCATACACTTCGTGCAACAAATATAATGAAAATCTGATGCTCTGAATTTGAAATGCAGATGAAAATGCTGACAGAATTCCATTCAACAGCCAGAATGCATCCTTGATACTTCTCTACAGTCGTCAACAATATAAAACCGGACCAATCTCTACGACTGGACCGGCTTCACATAATTAACACACTAATAAATCGGAGAAGTATACTCTCCTACTTCAGAAAATTAAATATTATTGCTAATCACTGTATTTCCGGCTATTATTTTTCTCATTAGAAAAAGAATAAGGTTTGTCTTCTTCACGGATACCTCTCTGGAGGTTCGGTCTTTCACTCATGCCGAAGGTCAGTTCTGCACCTTTGACAAGGTCCTCGAATCGAACGAAGTTATGCTCCCATTTCTTGCCGTCCAGTTTGAGACTGTTGACATATACACGGTCCGGAGCATTGTCTGGTGCGGAAATGACGAGATCACGTCCGTTCTCCAGATGTACAGTCAACTTTTTAAACAGCGGGCTGCCGAGTGCATATTCCTCTGATGCCGGACAAACCGGATAGAATCCCATCGCTGAGAAAATGTACCACGCAGATGTCTGTCCGTTATCTTCATCTCCGCAATAGCCATCAGGTGCAGCAGAATAAAGTTTCTGCATAGCCTCGCGGATATGTGCCTGCCCTTTCCATGGCTGGAGACCATAGTTATACAAATAGAGCATATGCTGGATCGGTTGATTACCATGAGCATAGTTTCCCATGTTCGCGACCTGCATCTCCGTGATTTCATGGATGCGCGATCCGTAGTAACTATCATCATAAATCGGTGGAACAACAAAGACTGAGTCCAACATCTCTACAAATTTCTCCTCGCCCCCCATCAGGTCTGCCAGCCCCTGTACATCATGGAAAACGGACCATGTATAATGCCATGCATTTCCTTCTGTAAAAGCGTCTCCCCATTTGTACGGACTGAAAGGCTCTTGGAAGCGACCATCTTCATTACGTCCACGCATCAGGTTAGTACTCTTATCAAATACATTCTTATAGTTCATGGCACGATCGGCCCATTTATCCAGTTCCTCCTGAGGACGACCTAATTTCTTGGCTATCTGGAGAATGCACCAATCATCGTAAGCATATTCGAGGGTGCGGGCAACATTTTCCTTAATACCGACATTATATGGGATGTAGCCCAAAGTATTGTAATATTCATGCCCTGCACGACCGGTAGAATAAACCTCAGGGTGCTGATGCTCCGTTGCATAGACCACTGCTCTGTACAGGTCTTCCATATGGTCAGGCGCTGTACCCTTCATAAGCGCATCCGCTACGACTGATGCGGAATTATTGCCAACCATACAACCACGATGGCCTGGACTGGCCCATTCCGGCAGGAATTCGTTTTCTACGGCAACATTAGCCAATCCTTCTTGTATTTCCTTGTTGATTGATGGATAAGCCAGATTCAAGAGTGGAAACAAAGCACGGAAGGTATCCCAGAATCCAGTATCTGTGTACAAGTAACCATCACAGATCTGACCGTTATACGGACTGTAATGGATAGGTTTTCCGTCTTCATCCAATTCATAGAATTTCCTAGGGAAGAGCAAACTTCGGTACAGGCAGGAATAGAAGGTTCTATACTGATCGAGATTTCCTCCCTCCACCTCGAAACGGCCCAACATATCGTTCCATTTTGCACGGGTTTCCTCACACACCTCATCAAAAGTGCGTCCTTCGACTTCTGCAAGGTTTTTTCTCGCCTGGTCTGCTGATATGAAGGAAGAGGCCACATAGACATGGAGTTGTTCCTGACGACAAGTTTTGAAACGCAGAACGGCAACAGCATGATTTCCCTCGACCTCGAGTTCATTAGCACAAGTCATACCATCATATACAGTAGCAGACTCAATCGGACGATCGAATTGCAGGATGAACCAATTGCGAAAATTATCCGGCACACCACCACTGTTACGTGTTGTATAGCCACGAACTTGATTCATTTCGAGGTCAACCTCGATAGCTGAACCTTTATCAAAGGCATCGATGACAAGACCGGATGTTTCGCTCTCCGGATAGGTCATGCGGAAGATAGCTGCCCGGTCTGTCGGCGTCACTTCAACATTGATATCATGATCGGCCAGATATACCTTATAATAATGAGGTTTCGCAGTTTCGGATTTATGAGAAAACCAACTGGAACGACTGTCTTCATCAAATTTTGCGGCATCGCGCACCGGCATGATGGAGAACTGGCCATAATCGTTGATCCATGGAGAAGGCTGATGAGTCTGTTTGAAACCACGGATAGTGTGCATATCATAGCGATAGGTCCAACCATCCCCCATGACACCAGTCTGAGGCGTCCAGAAATTCATGCCCCATGGGGTTGCGACTGCAGGATAAGTATTTCCGGTTGAAAACTCACTGCTTGATAAAGTACCGACTAGCGTGCTGACATAGTCGATGGGGTCAGCGGTAGTTTCGGGATGATAGTTCGTACATGACAATAGATTTGTCAAGATGAATGACAAAAAACAAATCTTTGGAAATTTACTCATGAAATTCAGTTGCGTTTCTAGTATAAACTTTGGTTGTCTTTGTGATATTCTCACATTGCAAAAGAAGATAAAATCAGTGACACTAATCATCTCAAACTGATTTTTTAATTTTACTTTTTGACTTTTTTTTATTTTATTTGTTTCATCACATATACTAAAAAACGAATGCATCATGCGTGACTCACAATCCAAAAAATACCTTACAGCAAGTGAATACGATGAGAAATGGGGCATTACTGTAAACACGATCGGCACTGCAGATATCGTATCTGGATATGAACTCTATCCACCGAAGGGTCACCCGGATGATTTCAACTTTGATATCAATACAGGCAGAATTCTTTCAAGTTTCCAGCTGATCTACATTGCAAAAGGAAGAGGCAAGATTTTCTTTGACACCATCCATTCCAAAACTTTAGAACAAGGTGACATGGTTCTCATCCGTCCTGGAGTATGGCACAGTTATTTCCCGGACAAACATACCGGCTGGAAAGAATACTGGATCGGTGCAGAAGGAAAAATTCTGGAAGAACGTCTGAAAAATGATTTTTTTGGAGAACCGGAAAAGATATTCAAAGTAGGTGTCCGTGAAGACATCATTGCCCTCTATATGAAAGCACTGGATATCGCAGACAAAGAGCGACCTTTCTACCAGCAGGTGCTGGCCAGCATTCTTAACATGTTGTTAGGCATGGCCATCTATTATGACAAGAACAGTCAGGTAGATGGAGATGAGGTCCTCAACCGGATCCAACAATCGAAAGCGCTCATCCGTGAAAAGTTGCTGACGAACATTACTCCAGAAGAGATTGCTGAAGAGGTGAACATAAGTTATTCCTGGTTCAGAAAGACCTTCAAGGAATATACGAATATGTCGCCTTCACACTATATGCAAGATTTGAAATTACAAAAGGCAAAAGAGATGTTGGTGAATACACAGATGTCCATCAAGGAGATTTCTTACTCTTTGAATTATGACAACATTTCCTATTTCACTACGCTTTTCAAGAGGTACATCCATATGACTCCAAACGAGTATCGTGAAATTTATGGTGTAAAGAAGAACATTATCCAAGAACATGAATAAGTTTCTCAGAAACGGCATGAGGAAAGCCGGACTCCATTTGGAATCCGGCTTTCCTCATTTATAATCCTTCCCGCTTCTTCCAGGAAGAACTTCATTTTCAAGTAAGATCCTTATTTCTCAAGAAAGAAAAGATCGGAAGGGAAACGACGTGGCAGACAGCGCACGGAGACACTTCCCTTCGGCACACCGATGTCCTCCAGCGCCTGGGCGGAGGCCCGGTAAGCCAGATCATGGTTGTTGTTGTTCTCGCTGAGGTGGCACAGAAAGATGTTCCGCAATCCTGGATGCCAGAAACGGGTCACCGCATCGGCACACTCATCATTGCTGATATGACCGCAGCCCTGCACGATCCTCATCTTCAGATCATAGGTATATGGACCGGCCATCAGCATGTCCATATCATAATTGGACTCGATGATCACCGTATCCGCCTGTCTTGCATATTCGATCACATCATCCACGACACGGCCGCAATCAGTCACCAGCACAATCTTGTACCCATCGAATTCAATGAAGTAACCGACTGTCTGAGCGGCATCGTGAGGCACGACGAAATACTTCACCCGGATTCCGGCGATGTCGTTCCACTCATCGGCGACCAGCACTCTCCTGTAGGCACCGATGGTCTGTGCCGTGAATGTATGGTGGGCCAGCGCATCATGCACGGCCTCTGAAGACCAGACCGGAAGCTGGAGTTTCTGACAATACTTCGACAAGGACTTTATATGGTCCATGTGATTGTGCGTGATGAGAATGCCTTTCAGCCGGGAAAAATCCAGATGCTCTCGCTCCATGTTCTGCTTGACCCGTTTGAAAGAAACTCCCGCATCGATCAGGATCGCTTTCTCATCATCTCCGAAATAATAACAGTTTCCGCTGCTGCCGCTGGAAAAACTCATGAACCTAACCATTGCAGCGCACCTCCTCCACTTCTGCCAAGGCAGCCTCGACCGTTGCCGCGAGATCGGTTCCCGGTTCATAACGGACGGCATGAAGTCCGGCTGTGCGGGCTCCGTCCACATTGGCCTCCACATCATCGATGAAAAGCATTTCCTGAGGATCGCCGCCGATGGCGTTCACGGTCTCCCGGTAGATTTCCACGTCCGGCTTGAGCATCTTCATCTCGAAGGACATGAACAGCCGCTTGAAAGTCTGCTCCAGCGGAGCTCCGGCAGCCACGAACATTTCCCGTGCGCGAGCCAGACAGATGGCATTATTGTTCGACAACATATAAAGGTCGTAGTCCTTCGACAAGCGATGAAGCAGTTCCACCTTCTCCGGTGCGATCCCTTTCAGAATCTTCCCGAAGGCAGCATCGACATCAGCCGCTCCGTATCCCGGAGCACTGGCCTGGAGCACTTCCGCTCTGAATTCATCAGCCGTGATCCGACCGCTTTCCAGGGCCCCGTAGATTCCGTTGACGAAACCGGCTGACAGAATCTCATTGATCCGGGTGAACTTGAGTCCATCTCGGAAGGCAGCCATGCAAGCCGGAACATCCAGGTCGACCAGCACACCGCCCATATCAAAGATAATTGATTTGATCTTATTCATTTTCACAGTATTTCTTGATTACGCTGTAAGCCTCCTGCACGCCCAGCTCTCCGGCTCTGGAAAGATCGATGCAACCTTTCTCCTTATCCTTGATGTAGATCAGGACCAGACCACGGTTGTAATAAGCATCACCCATCGCAGGATAGCGCTGCAAGGCCTTCGTATAGTTTTCGATCGATGCGGTGAACTGGGAAGACAGGCAGTACAGGTTGCCCAGATTGAAGTAGGCATAAGGCAGTTCCGGAGCGATTTCCGCCGCCTTCTGCATATCCTCGAGCGCTTCGGAGTAATCGTATTTCGTAACGATCTGATCACGCACACGCGCTCGGGTATTTCCCTCATCATCCATCGACAGGCTATGCACATTGTTCTCGATGCTGGAGATGAACTCGATCATCTCCGCACGCAGCACGCCACGATTCATGTAATAGAATGTAGCGTACAGGGCCGGCACACCACCCTCCTTCTCCGCAAAATCAATCGCGGATGTATAATCATTCTCGGCAGCATTGAACTGTCGGGTCGCATAATCCCTCAAAGCTCCCATGAAAGCAGTCTTTCCGTCTTTCACCTCCATCATCTGATCGCGGATCATCTCCTCCTTCGTCACCTCCGCAGAATCCGCCGCATTCGCGATCTTCATATTCTGCCTGCAGTCATCCTGGAAACGCTCCAGCAACGGATTCTCGAACATCTTGTCGATCATATAGTTTCCTTCCGTCTTTTCCCGGCTGGCCATGACTCTGTACAACGGACGAAGCCTGATGTTCACATCCCGATACTGCACCAGTTCATTGTCGAAATCCTTCTTCGCGAAATCCGCATCCAGCGTCAGCAAGGCATTGAGCCGGCTGGTCGTATCCGCCAACGCCTTCTTTTCCTCGTCCGGTACGCTTTCGTAGGCCCGGATCTTCTGCTGGGCGATATCATAGTCCCGTTTGGATGAAGCAAGATGACCCCGCAACCGTTTCACATAAGAACGGTTAAGATAAGCCTTCGCGAAATCAGGATAGAGCTCGATCGCACGATCGTAATCCCGTTCCGCCGCCGCATACCTCTCCATCGAGATATAGACTGAAGCTCGGTTGAAATAAGCCAGTACATTGTTCGGATTTATCTCGATCACACGGCTCAGGTCATGGCAGGCTTCTTCATAGGCTCCCATCTGCGCGTAGATCAGTCCCCGGTTATACAAGGTAAGGGCATTGCCCGGCTCCTCCCGGAGCACCCGGTTGAGATCTTCCATCGCCGCATTGTAGCGTTGCCGCTGGAAAAGCATGATCGCCCGATTGAAATAGGCGAAGGTATTGGTCGTATCCAAGCTGATCGCCTTGTTCATGTCCGCGATGGCCGGTTCCCATTTCTGCTGTTCAGCATAGAGACGGCCACGACGGATATAACCCTCAGGATCGAAACGATCCAGGCGGATAGCCTTGTTGTAGTCATTCACCGCCGCCAAAGTATCACCCAGAAAAAGATAGCTGGCTCCCCGGTTCAGATAAGCGGACGGATCTTTCGGTTCCTTGCGGATGTACCGGTTGAAGTCTTCGACGGCCGGTTCGAACTGGCGGGACAGGAAATAGGTCACTCCCCTGCTGAAATAAAGTCCGATATAGCCTGGACGCAGGTCAATGGCTCGGTTGATATCCTCCAGCGCCTGATCATAGTTACCGAAACGACTTTCGGTGATGCCACGGTAATGCCAGCCGGAAGTGAAGACCGGATTGATCCTCACGGAATGGTCGAAGTCATTCTTCGCCCCTCTCAGATCCCCCAGATTGTATTTAGCGATTCCACGAAAGAAATAAGTCCAATGATCTGTCGTGTCCAATGAGGAGAGGATATTGAAATTCTCGATGGCACCCGTGAATTTTCCGTCGGCCAGCGCCCGCCTTCCCCTCATGAAGAAAACGTCTTTGTCGTACTGGGCGGAGACTTCCGCTACGGACAGGAGACCCATGCACAGCAGAAGCAGCATCCTTATGGCAAAACGTTTGTTCATATCAATTTATTTCCTGGTATTGGTAATTTTTCCTAATTTTGGCCCTCCATCCGGAAATGCCGAATTACAAATATAATCATAATTAGCGCGCAAGCAGACAAAAACATGAAAAATCGATTAACCCTGACACTGATCCTCATCGGTATCCTGGTATTCCCCTCCCTCGCAAAGGCCCAGAATTCCTGGTCAGGACCGCGCAACGTGATTTGGGAAAAGAAGCTGCAGAACCGGGTCACCTTCCTGTCCGACAGTCTCTGTCAGGGCCGTGGGATCAGGAATCCGGGACAATCCGCCGCGGCCTTCCACCTGATCAATATCTTCAGGAATGCCGGCATCCGTCCCCTCGACGGAAGCTATGCGAAACATATTTATATGGGTGACGGACTGATCGGCCACAACATCATGGCCATCATCCCCGGTGAACGCGAAAGCAGGATCAGCTCTGACAGTCCGGCCAGCCGCACAGGAGACCGGAAATATGTCCTCATCGGTGCCCATTACGACGGGCTGGGCACCATCAAGGGAAGATTCTACCCCGGCGCTGATGCGAACGCTTCCGGAGTGACAGCCATGACCAGTCTCGCCGAAATGCTTCAGGCTCGGAAAAAACTCGGCTGGAGCTATCCCTACCATTTCATATTCGTGGCCTTCGACGGCTACCAGAAGCAACTTGCCGGCTCCCGGGGGCTCTGGACCCAGCTGGAACTGGGCATGCTCCACGATCCGGTCACCGGAGAGGAGATCCGTCCTGAAAACATCGCCCTCATGATCAATCTCGATCAGATCGGAAGTTCATTGACCCCATTGGCCTCAGGAAGAGAAGATTATCTGATCATGCTCGGCAACGACAATCTGGCTCCAGGACGACAGAAGAGGCTAGGCCAATGCAACCGCTTCTTCGACATTGACCTGGAACTCTGCTACGACTATTACGGCAGCAAGAATTTCACGGAGGTCTTCTACAAGCTCTCCGACCAACGGGTCTTCATCGAACACGGCATCCCTTCCGTGCTCTTCACCAGCGGCATAACCATGAACACGAACCGCACCTGGGACCAGGCGGAGACCCTCAACTACCCGGTTTTGAAAAAGCGCATCTATCTTATTTTCCATTGGCTTGAAAACATTCTGTAGAATAGTTATCTTTGCCGGCCATATCGAATTTTCTCAGCATGGACAACAACAAACCTATCGATATCGTCATCACCTGGGTGGACGGGAATGACCCGGAACACAGAAGAAGACGTGGAAACTGGTCGGAATGCCAGATCAGACATGAAGACATCGACGGCGATACCCGGTTCGCAAGCGTCGGCGAGATCGCGTACTGCATCGCTTCCATCAACCGGTTCGCCCCTTTCATCCGGAAAATATTCATCATCACGGACCACCAGAATCCCGGCATCAATCCGGAAAATGAGGGCCGTGTCACCAGTCCGGACAGTCCATGGCCGCTGAGCAGCTTCCTGGCAGAGCACTTCGAGCGCCCCATCCCGATGGAAATCGTGGACCACACAACCATCTTCAAGGGCTATGAGACCTATCTGCCGACCTTCAACTGCAATTCCATCGAGACCATGTTCTGGCAAGTTCCCGGTCTGAGCGAACGTTTCATTTATTTCAATGATGACGTGATCCTCATCAAGGAGATCACGCCGGAAACCTTCTTCGAGGGAGACAAAGCCGTCGCCTACGGTTACTGGCATCCGAAATGGACTGCAGCCCTGCTGAGGACGCTACGGCCGAAGAAGCAGGGACACAAAGAGGCGACTTTCAGAGATTTCATGCTGAACGCTTCCGATCTGGTCGGTAGCGAACGGAACTTCTTCCATCTGGTCCACACCCCGCATCCCTTGCTGAAAAGTGTCTTGACCGAATATTTCAGCACTCACCCCGAAGCGGTCATCCGCAACATCAAGGACAAGTTCAGAAGCCCCGTCCAGTTCAATCCGCAGACGGTATTCCAGGAACTGGCCATCCCGGCCGGAAAAGCCGTCATCCGTTCTGCGGACGGCCTGACCTTCTACCTGAAACCCAAGGCTGATCCCGCCTACATGGCCAGCAGCATCAGCCGTTGCGAAGCGATGCCTGACGCAGTCTTCCTGTGCATGAATTCTCTGGACCAGGCAGCCGAGAAAGACCGGGACCTGCTGCTGAGATGGCTGGCAGGCCGATTGAGACTCAACAGAACTTATAAAGACTGAACCATGAACATTGCCATCATACATGACGGTTTTCCGGGAGGCGGAGCAGAAAGGATCTCTGCCGACATTGCCGAATACCTGGCCGGATTTCCCGGAAACCATTACAAAGTCTTTGTCTACTGCAAGCACTGGAAAAAAGAGAAGATGACCGCCAGAATGCATGAGACCATGACCATCAGGACCTGTCTCCATTCCCTTCTCGGAAGATACCGGGATGTCCTGAACTACATCCGCAAGGACAAGATCGACATTGTCCTGCAGTCTTCGAACTACCTCCACGGCATACGGAGCATCCAGAAGAAGACCGGGGTCAGAGTCATTTTCGCAAACCACGGCAAGCCATTCTGGCAGCAGTACACCCTCACCGTCAACATGGCACGCCGTCATCCATTCCTTTGGAAACATTGGTTGGAAAAGCGCTACATCGAGAAAGGTGAAGCCTACCGGATAGCCGTGAAAAAAACCCGAAAATGGTACGATCGTTGCGATATCTACACCGTTCTCTGCGAAGCCTACAAGACAGAGACAGCAGCAGGGTTGGGCATAGATCTGGAAAAATCCCATATCCGAGCCATCGAGAACTCGGAAAAGCCGGTCAAGGAGATCTGCTGGAAAAAAGAGAAGATCATCCTGTACAGCGGACGCATCGTCTATGACATCAAGCGCATCGACCGCCTGCTGCGGATCTGGAAACGGATCCAGCATGAACTTCCGGACTGGAAAATGATGTTTGTCGGCGACGGTCCCGGAATGAAGATGTGCCGGAACATCGTCGCTACGGAGCAATTGGAAAGGGTCAGCTTCGAAGGCTTCCACACCGATCTGACACCTTATTACCGCAAGGCCAGCATCGTCTGCCTCACCTCTGAAAGTGAAGGCTGGCCGCTGAGCATGACCGAAGCCCAGGCGCATGGCTGCATACCGGTAGCCTTCGACTGCTGTTCCGGCATCCGTGAAGTCATCTCAGAAGATCGAAGCTGCGGTTTCCTGGTACCGCCATTCGATGAGGAAGCCTATGCGCGCACCCTGCTGCAGATCATCAGGATGCCGGAAGAACAGCAGATGAATGTCCGGAAAGCCGCCGTGCTCCGCAGGCTGGAATATACTCCGGACGTCATCTACCGGAAATGGAAAGATTTGTTTGACGAACTATATTGACGAAAATACCGATGAATATCGCATTCATACATAGCTGCTTCATACAAGGAGGCGTAGAAAGGGTGACCATCGACATCATCCGGTTCCTGTCACATGCAAACGGGAAATACCGCTGCTTCGTCTATGCAGGTAGATTCGATGACGAGAAACGGAAAGAGCTGGAAGCCGCCGGCGCCCTCACAAGGACTCTCCGATCCGGCAGCAACGAACAAGCGGAAGATGTACAGCAATTCATCCAGGAAGACAGGATCGATCTGCTGGTGCAATCCTCCTATCGTCTGAAGAAAATCAGCCGTGTCAGGAAGAATACCGGCGTGAAAATCATCTACGCCAACCACGGAGAGCCTTTCTGGCAGCGTTACAGCATCATCTACAGAAGGACAAAGACCCCGTTCAAACGGTTGACCTGGCGCCTTTACAAGAAATATTTCTACAAGATGTTCGACCTGGCACGCAGGAAAGCGGTCGCCCGCTCCCGCAAAGCCTACAAAGAATGCGATGCCTATACGGTCCTGTGCGAAGCCTACCGTTCACAGACCTGCAAAGCCTTCAATCTGCCACCGGACCGTTCACATATCTATGCCATTGAAAATCCGGAAACAGCCGTCATGAACCCGAGTTTACAGAAAGAAAAGATCATCCTATTCTGCGGCCGCATGGAAAACACCTCCAAGCGGATTGACCGCATCCTCCGGATCTGGTCCCGGATCCAAGACCAGCTGCAGGATTGGAAACTGGTCCTGCTCGGCGATGGTCCCCACGAGCTGATGATCCGCAAGATCGCTGAAGACCTGCACCTCAAGCGGACGGAATTCATCGGAAAAGTGGCGGATCCGTCCGTCTGGTACCGAAAAGCTTCCGTCGTCTGTCTCACCTCCCAGACCGAGGGCTGGCCGCTCTGCTTGACTGAAGCCCAGGCCCATGGCTGTCTCCCGGTCGCTTTCCGGTGCAGCGCCGGCATCGATGCCATCTGCTGTCCGGATGAAGGCTGCGGATTCACCGTCACTCCTTTCAATGAAGAAGAATATGCACAGGTTCTTCTGAAAATCAGCCGCATGCCCGAAGAGTCGCTGCTGAAAATGCGAAGAGCCGCTGTGCGCAAAAGGCTGGAATATACGCCGGAAAAAACGGCGGCCAAATGGAAAAATCTGTTTGACAGCCTTTCCGACAAGAAAAATTGCTAAATTTGCCGTTTAATTTTCAAACAAGAACACATGAAAGAATTCTGGAAGATCCTGAAAAGATACTCAAGTCCTTACAAGAAATACATCGGAGGGTCCATCGTACTGAACGTACTTTCGGCCATCTTCAACATATTCTCCTTTTCCCTCATCGTTCCGCTGCTGCAGATCATCTTCAAGATAGACAACACCGTCTATACTTACATGAGCTGGGATGCCGATGCTTCCTTCAAGGATATCCTGATCAACAACGTCTATTACTATGTCGGTGTCCTCAACGAGACTCTGGGCGCCTCCAACCTCCTGCTGCTGATCGGCTTCTTCCTCATCCTCATGACCGCGCTGAAGACCGCCTGCTACTTCGGAGCCGCAGCCGTCATGGTCCCATTGAGAACCGGTATCGTCAGAGACATCAGGGTACAGATCTACAACAAGATCCTCAACCTTCCGATGAGCTTCTTCTCCAACCAGCGTAAAGGAGACATCATTGCCCGCATGAGCGGTGACGTCAGCGAGATCGAGTTCTGCATCACCAGTTCTCTGGACATGCTCATCAAGAATCCGATCCTCATCCTCTTCTACTTCACGACCCTGACCTTCATCAGTTGGGAGCTGACCTTATTCACCATCTGCGTCGTTCCGCTCATGGCCTGGGGCATGAGCGCGATCGGAAAGAAACTCAAGAAACAATCCCTCGAGGCACAGTCCAAATGGAGCGAGACCATGTCCCAGCTGGACGAGACCATCGGCGGTCTCCGCGTCATCAAGGCTTTCATCGCAGAAGACAAGATGAAGTCAAGATTCAAGCAGACCTGCGACGAATATAGAGGGGCACTCAGCAAAGTGAACATCCGCCAGGCCTCCGCACATCCGGTCAGTGAGTGCCTCGGTACGATCATGATCATGATCGTGCTCTGGTTCGGCGGCACCCTCATCCTCAGAGGAGAGAACGCGCCGATCGATGCACCGACCTTCATCTTCTACATGATCATGCTCTACAGCGTGCTGAACCCGCTGAAGGATCTGTCCAAGGCAGCCTACAACATTCCTAAGGGCATGGCCTCTGTAGAAAGGGTGGACAAGATCCTCGCGGCCGAAAACAACATCAAGGATCCGGTACATCCGGTCACCTTCAAAGGATTCAATGACAAGATCACCGTCAAGAACCTCCACTTCAGCTACGACAGCAACCGTGAAGTCCTGACCGATATCAACATGACCATCCAGAAAGGAAAGACCATCGCCCTGGTCGGCCAGTCCGGTTCCGGAAAATCCACAATGGTGGACCTGATTCCGCGCTACTATGACGTCACTTCCGGAGAAATCCTTCTGGACGGCGTGAACATCAAGGACCTGCGGATCAAAGACCTGCGCAGCATCATCGGCAACGTGAACCAGGAAGCTATCCTGTTCAATGATACCATCTTCAACAACATCGCCTTCGGCGTAGAGAACGCCACGATGGAACAGGTCATCGAAGCGGCCAAAATCGCCAATGCCCATGACTTCATCATGGAAAAGGAAGACGGCTACATGACTATGATCGGAGACCGTGGAAGCAAGCTTTCCGGTGGCCAGCGCCAACGTATCAGCATCGCGCGCGCTATCCTGAAGAACCCGCCGATCCTGATCCTTGACGAAGCGACCTCCGCACTGGATACGGAATCCGAGCGCATCGTGCAGGAAGCGCTGGACCGCCTGACCTCCCATAGAACGACCATCGCCATCGCCCACCGTCTGTCCACCATCAAGAATGCGGACGAGATCTGCGTGATGCATGAAGGCAGGATCGTCGAAAGAGGTACCCATGACGAACTGCTTGCCCTCAACGGCTACTACAAGCGTCTCAATGACATGCAGGCACTCTGATGGGGCCTGAAAAACCATGAAGAAGACCGTACAGATCATATCCTTCCTGCTGCTTTGCGTCTATATCGTCGCAGTGGGCTTCCTATGCCTGATGGAGCCGGAGGATATGCCGGCCTTGCCGGTGGATCTCTTCGGTATCCCGCTCGACAAAGTCGCGCACTTCACGATGTTCTTCCCTTGGCCCATCCTTTCCTGGTTCAGCTTCAACCATGAAGGCAAGAGCTGGAAATGGAAATCTGTACTCCTGCTCATGATCCTGCTGACCGGATCCGTCATAGCGATCTCGACAGAATTTCTCCAGAAGATGACCGGCTACCGTACCTTCGACCTCCATGATTTCTATGCGGATCTGGCCGGCATGGGACTCTGCTGGTGCGCGATAGCCGTCAGCGCCTACATCGAGGCGAAAAAAGGAAAAAGAACATGTTCAAGAAAACAATCATAACCACTGCGCTGGTGCTTGCCAGCATTTCCCTGACTGCGCAGAGCAGCAGAGTGAAAGATTTCAAACCAGTCTGCAAAACCCTGGACAGTCTGATCCAGGAAAGGACAACCGTTCACAACGAGCTCAAGATCAAGAACATCATCAGAAGAGGACGATACATCGATTTCTACTTCACGGAAAGTCTCGGTGACGTGCCTTGGAAAGCAGCGGACCAGCAATGGTTCAAGCAGACCCTCGAACGTCTTTTCCCGAAAGAATACCGATCCTGCAGATTAGGTGACATCTATGCCAAAGGACTACGCTTCGAAGACCTCGCCACACCTGCCCTCACAGCAGACGGTCAGCCGATCAAGACCAGCCACAAGATGAAATGCCCGAACAAGAAGGCGGCCCCATTGGTCACCCGTGCGGACGAACAGCACTACCCCATGGGACTGAGCGGAAGGAACATTGCCCTGTGGCAGAGTCACGGTCGATACTTCGACCAGAATGCCCGCCGTTGGCAATGGCAGCGTCCGGCCTTGTTCATGACGAACGAAGACCTGTTTACCCAGGGAATCGTACTGGACTTCCTCGTTCCGATGCTGGAGAATGCCGGTGCCTATACCATGCTGCCGAGGGAAAGAGATACCCAGAAAGAAGAATTCATCATTGACAATGATCCTTACTGTACGGAAGGGAGTCCTCGGAAGCACGGTCATTTCTCCACAACCGGGAAATGGACGCTCGGAGGCACAGGTTTCGCCGACACGAAACCTGTCTACAGCGGGACAGACAATCCTTTCACAAAAGGTACCGCCTTGAAGATCAAAACCTTGCCGACAGACAGCAAGAACAGTTCAGCGACTGTCACCTGGACACCGGATCTGAAGACGACCGGCGAATATTCCGTCTATGTTTCCTGGACGAGTCTTCCGGAAAGTACGAAGAATGCCTGCTACACCGTCTACCATGACGGCGGGAAAAGCCGTTTCATCGTCAACCAGAAAATCGGAGGAAGTACCTGGATCTACCTGGGAACTTTTCCGTTCGCACCTGGAAAGGGACACAAGATTGTCCTGGACAACCGGACACCGGAAGGCTACCGCCACGATGCACGGGCCGTCGTTACCGCTGATGCCGTCAAGATCGGTGGAGGTATGGGCAACATCGCCCGACGGAATCACCGGGATGAGGACAGCACAGCCATCATTTCCGGTCTTCCCCGCTATCTGGAAGGCGCTCGTTATTGGCTTCAATGGGCCGGCATCGATTCCACGGTATACAGTCAGCATGATGAAAAAGACGACTACAAGGATGACTTCATGTCCCGAGGTCCATGGGTAGAATACCTGACCGGCGGATCATCCATGAACCCGAAGATGGAAGGAAAAGGCATACCGATCGATCTGTCCTTCGCCTTGCATTCCGATGCCGGCGTCACCCCGAACGATTCGACCGTCGGCACCTTGGCCATCTATACCTACAAATCCGACAACAAGACGAACTACCCCGGCGGAGGTTCCCGAATGACCGGAAGAACCTTGTCGGACCTGGTACAGACACAGGTCGTGCAGGATATCCGGGCAGACTATGACTCTCTCTGGAATCGCAGATACATCTGGGACCGCTACTACAACGAATCCCGCCGTCCTTCCTGCCCGGCCATGCTTCTGGAATTCCTGTCCCACCAGAATTTCGCGGATATGCGCTACGGCCATGACCCGAGTTTCCGTTTCAGTGTCGGAAGAGCAGTCTACAAAGGTATACTCAAATACCTGAGTGCCTGCTATGAAGTTCCGTATCTTGTGCAGCCGCTTCCGGTCCGGGACTTCAGCATGTACAAGGTACCGGGAGAAGATATCGTTGTCCTGCAATGGAAAGAAACCTCGGACCGTCTGGAACCTACGGCGGCGGCAGAAGGTTTTCTGCTGGAGACCCGCATGGATGACGGCAGTTTCAGCCACCCTCGGGTCATCGAGGCGTCCAAGACTCAAGAAGGAATATGGCAGTTCCCGATCCGTCTGCAGAAAGACCATCTCTACAGTTTCCGAGTCAGGGCCTGGAATGCCGGTGGAAGGAGCTTCCCTTCCGAGATCCTGTCAGCAGGCTTTCCGAACGGCAGTGAAGAGATCGTTCTGGTCGTGAACAACTTCGACCGCGTGGCGGCTCCATCCTGGTTCGACACCCCGACCTATGCCGGCTTCGATGCCCAGACCGACCGCGGTGTCCCTTACCGTAGAGACATCACCTACATGGGAGACATGTATGAATTCCGCAGAAACAAGGAATGGGTGACCAACGACAACGGCGGCTTCGGAGCCAGTTACAGAGAATACACCGGAAACGTCCTCGCCGGCAACACCTTCGACTATCCTGCCATCCATGGAAAAGCCATCATGAAGGCCGGAAAAGGCTTCATTTCGACATCCGCCTCCGCACTCAGCCAGGACCGGAGTCTCACGAACCGGATCGGCACCATTGACCTGATCTGTGGAAAACAGATCACGACAAGGACCGGCAGCGGACAGATGGACCAGCGTTTCTCTGTCTTTCCGGAGCAACTTCAGAAAAGGATCACTGAATTCTGTCAGAACGGCGGAAATATCCTGGTTTCCGGCGCAAATATCGTGACAGATATCTGGGACAGCATCTATCCTATCGAAAAAGATAGTATATTTACTGAAGTTTCGAAGAAGTTCGCGAGAGATGTCCTGGGCTTCAGCTGGGGAGGAAACCATGCCAGTCATGTCGGTACGGTCGTCCGTCAGGAAAGAGACACTACCTTCATGCCTGCAAAGAAGACCTTCACCTTCTACAGCCAGCCGAATCCGGACTGCTACAGCGTGGAATCCCCAGACGGAATTCTACCGGCGAAAAAAGACGCCAGATCGATCCTGCGCTATGCAGACACTGAAGTCTCTGCCGGTATACGCTACAGGAAAGACAACTACAAGACCGTAATCTTCGGATTTCCGCTGGAAACCTTAAAAGACCATGAAGAAATCGAAGACCTGATCCGGGCCACATTAGACTGGTTCAGCGCTTCACTAGAAAATACAGGAAATGAATGCAAGACAGGCAGAACTGCTCTCTCTCATTAAGAAAGAAGTAAAACCGGCATTAGGTTGCACAGAACCGATCGCTGTTGCCTTGGCGGCAGCAAAAGCAGTAGAATGTCTCCATCCGGAAGATCCGGAATCTGAAGAATGGAGATCAGGAGCTGATCTTCGTCTCGAAGTGAAGGTCAGCGGAAACATCCTCAAGAACGGAATGGGAGTCGGAATCCCAGGTACAGACATGATCGGCCTGGACATTGCAGCGGCCTTAGGTGCCCTCTGCGGAAAATCCAGGTACGGACTGGAAGTGCTCAATGACGTGAACCAGCCCTCCATCAACATGGCGAGACAGCTGCACGCCGACCACAAAGTCAAGATCAGCCTGGCCGATACGCCGCTGAAACTCTACGTCCGCGTCGACGCCTTCGCTGCAGGTCATCAGGCCTGGGCCGTCATCGAAAAAGATCATGACAACATCGTGGAGACCGGCAGAGACGGAATCGCAGAACGAGTCGAACAGGAAGAAACGGTCCAGGGTAGATCGAACCGCGAATACGGACTTACAGTCAAGGAAATCTACGAACTTCCGGATGCGCTGGACTTTGAAGACATCCGCTTCATCCTCGAATCCCGCACACTCAACCTTCGTCTGGCCGAGGAAGGTCTCCGAGGAAACTACGGTCTGAATGTAGGCCGTATCATCGCGAAAGATGACCTGAAAGAGGTCTTCGGCAATGATTTCATGAGTTATGCCATGGCCATGACCGCCGCCGCATCCGATGCCCGTATGGCCGGCTGTACCCTTGCGGCAATGAGCAACTCCGGCAGCGGAAACCAAGGTATCACCGTCACCATGCCGGTCATCGCCTACGCTCAGAAATACAACGTATCCGATGAGAAACTGGCCAGAGCCCTGATCATCGCCCACCTGACCGCCATACATATCAAGAGCTATCTCGGTAAACTTTCAGCCCTCTGCGGCTGCGTCATCGCCTCCACCGGAGCCTCTTGCGGCATCGTCTACCTCCGGGACGGATCCTATGAGCAAGTCTGCGCCGCCATCAAGAACATGATCGGCAACATCACCGGCATGGTCTGCGACGGAGCGAAGGTCGGCTGCGCCATGAAAGTCGCTTCCGGTGTATCGTCCGCCATCCAGTCGGCCGTCCTGGCCATGGAGGAACACTGCATCTCCGAACATGAAGGCATCATCGAGAAAGACATCGAGAAGACCATACGCAATCTCGGTCAGATCGGATCGGTCGGCATGGCCCAGACTGACAACATGATCCTGGACATCATGGTCTGCAAATAACCGCTCTCAAGCGACGACAGAAAGAACGTCCCGGTCTGCATTGCAGATCGGGACGTTTCCGCATATCAGGCTAACGCCGTTATTTTCTTGACAAGGAATAGAGATCTGCCAGAGCCAGAACCAGGAGAAAGACCAGGATACCGTTCGCTACCAGTACAGCATAGAGACCAATGGTCATCTCCGTCGCGATCGCCGTCATGACCGCAACGGAATGGATGACGATCACGAAGATCGCAAGCGGCATGAACAGCTTCAAGGAAGTCGCTCTCCAAAGGGCCATCGCCAAAGTTCCGCAAGCGAGCGGCACTAAGAACAGCTGATTGTCACCAGTCAGTCCGAGCAGGACAGCCGCGACGATGAACTGCAGAAGCATGGCACCGTAGCCCACCGTCAATGCATATTTACCGGCAGCGGTGAAAGATGCGCTGGAGCGCATGGAAGACAGCGAATGGCGGACGATCCGAGCCCTGAACAGAAGATAACCGGACAGGACCAGCAAAGCAAGTACAACTGAACAGATGAGCATGACCAGCTTTCCGGTCGTACTGGAAACCGTTGCCAATGGAGCGAGGAAGTGATAGTCCAGCCCCGTTCCTCTCGCCGTAAGGTAAGAGATGAGCAATCCTGCACCGAAGCCACCAGCAACCGTCAGAGCGACCGCACAGGAACGCTTGACCGTACTCAGGAAGGTAATCCGTCCGCGCAGCAGCTCGAAGACGAAATAGATGAGGAAAATGAAGAAGATGACGATGTTCACGACCACCTGCAGCATCTTGGAAACATGCACTCCTCCCAGGATCGGAAGATCAAACAAAGTCGTGCTGTCACCGGCAATGGATGAAGCATTGAAAGAGACCGGGAAACACACAGCAAGCGTGATCGCCGCAACAAAAACGACGGACACGACCGCGAATCTAATTTTATCCAAATTTCTCATCATTCCACTATTCATTAAAATTTACATTCTACAAATATATGAAAATGGCTGGAAAAATGATATCATATCAACAATGTTTCCATCAGGTAAAAGCGAAAATCAGCCGAATATCAGAAAAGACAGGAAACTGCACAAAGTCAGTACCGTTCCGACCAAGGTCTCGAAAGGGATCAGGCGAAGACGCTCCTTGATGCCCATACCGACCGCACCGCCTGTCGCATGGAAGAAAGAACCATGAGGTAAATGATCCAGCATGGTAGCACCTGCATTGGTCATCGCCGCCGCCCAGACCGCAGAGACTCCGGCAGCCAGTACCGTCTCCGAGAAAGACGCGGAAGCAATCGTCGCACCGGCAGTCGATGAAGCCGTAGCAGCGGACATAAGTGCGGAAGACAATGGAGCCATCACACTGCCTCCGATGCTCCAGCGCTCCAGCAGACCGACCACGACATCCTTGATGTCAGAGGCATTGATCACCCCGGCAATCGTACCGGTCCCGACCAGCAGAATCGCCACAGAAGACATTTTCTCCAAACCGAAACCGATACTTTCTCTTGCCTTTTCCCAGGAACGTGTCGCCAGAATTCCGACCAGACCGCCGGCCGGCAAAGCAACCAGCGGATCTACCTCAATCCCGAAAAGCGGACGCAGAGCCAGCAGCAGAATCGTCACGAACGGCCCCATGATGCTCGCCCAGAAAGGCGGCAGTCCTTCACCGTCCAGGCTGACTCCACTCACCGGAGAGGGACAGGACGGAGTCATCCCCTTCTTCGACGGGAACAAGGGCACGATCACATAAACGGTCACCAGTAAGCCGATGAGAGCCGGAAGGAGTCCACAAGCCATGACAGAAGGCAGCTCGGCTCCATAATTCTCTGCAGCGATGATGGTATTCGGATTCGGGGAAATGATATTGCCGCATTTTCCGCCCCCGATCATCGCCAGCAAGACCTTGCCTACCGGTACATCCGTCGATTTCGCCAGCATGAGCGCTATCGGTGCGACCGTGATGACCGCGACATCGATGAACACACCGACAGAACACAGGATCATCGTAGCGACCGCCAGAGCCAGATAAATCCGCTTTCCGCCCATCGTCCTTACGATGGCTCTGGAAATGGACTCGGCCGCACCGGTCTTGATCAGGACACCGGACAGCACTCCAGCCGCCAGAATACGCAATATTGCCGGCGTGATTCCTTTCACCCCTTCTACCATGTCAGCAATCGTCCCGACAAGTCCGGAACCGGCCAGAAGCCCACCGGTCAAAGCTCCGAGCATCAGACTATATACAGGAGATACCTTTCTTAAAATCAATATAATAGACAATGTCAGACCGATCAATGCGGCTAAAGAACTGCTCATCTTACATCAAGTTTTTTATCAGGTTCATGATCCGGACCACCGTATTCCGGACATTACATGCAGCCACTTCAGGTTTCATCGCTTCCTCCAGCGCCACCGGTCCGGAAACGACCGGGAAAGCAGCGGCGAAAGCAGGACCTTCAACAGGTTGCTGAGGAAGTTCCACACATCCTCCCAAGGCAATGGTCGGAATGTGCCGGGCCGCCGCACGAAGCATCACCCCGTAAGGTGTCTTGCCCTTGGAAGTCTGGAAATCAAGCTTGCCCTCACCGGTGATCACGAGGTCAGCTCCCTGCAGTTGCTCATCGAAACCGACAGCATCCAGAACCATGTCCACACCTTTCACCAGGCGGGCATTCAGGAAAGCCAGAAAACCACCACCCAGGCCTCCGGCCGCACCGGTCCCAGGTATCTGACGGAAAGAACAGTCCTCATCCTTCCGGACCAGAGCCTCGACCAACCGTTTCTTCCACCATCCATCGATGACCTCCGCAAAAGCGGCCATGCCTTCATCCAGTTTCCGGACCATGGCCTCATCAGCTCCTTTCTGCCGAGCAAAGACCTCTGCGGCACCTGCCGTTCCACAGAACGGAGTATCCACATCACAGGCAACCGTAAATCTGGACTCCATTACCGCTGCCGGAACGGCGGATACATCCACGGACACGATCTGTCCGAGCGTTCCGCCACAAGGTACGACAGGCTCACCGGCCGCATCCAGGAAACGGAAGCCCAGGGCAGCCAGCATACCGGTTCCAGCATCATTGGTCGCACTTCCGCCGATCCCCACCAGGAAGTCCCGGCAACCCCGACGGAGCGCATCCATGATCAGTTCACCGGTGCCGTAAGTATTGGTCAGCCAAGGATTCCGCTCTTCCGGCGCCAGCAGAGGAAGTCCGCTGGCGGCCGACATCTCCAGAACAGCCGTCTGCTGCCCTGCTTTCTGACGAACCAGACCATAAGCAGCTTTCAAAGGCCGCATCAAAGGATCATGGACTTCCACTTCCACCGACTCCCCGGCCAACGTATCGATCAAAGCTTCCACTGTTCCTTCCCCACCATCCGCGACACTGAGTTTCAAGACCTCGCAAGTCGGAAAGACGTTAAGGATTCCCTCCCCGATCGCTTCAGCGACTTCCGCGGAAGACAAGGATCCTTTGAACGAATCCGGCGCGACGACGATTTTCCTGCATTCCATATCAGATCATTTCTTTATCGACACCTTCAACTCCATTGACCTGGACCATTTCCATGCCTTTACGGTATTTCCTGTAGATCCGCTCACATTCCTCGATGGCATCCGCTGACGGCTCGGTCGGATAAGTCTCATCCGACTGCACCCAGTTCCACTCCCAAGTCTTGGAACGCTCGATGAAGCTCTTTTCATCAAACTTCTTTTTCTCCAGCATGGATTGCTCCACATCCTTGAAGAAACGTTTCCAACGCGGACGGTAGAAACCGTTCATAAGGCCGGACCAATGCTTGCACGCATAATCGCGGATCCGGCAGTCCTTGTTTCCCCAAAGCGTGATGAGGTCGCGGGCTTCCTGCTCGTACAAAGCTTTCTCCTCCGGAGTATCTCCCATCGCCTTCGCATCTTCCAGCCAAGGACCAAGGAGGAATTCCTCTCGACTGGACAACAGCTGGTCCATATCACTGATCAGTTCCAGGAAAGCATCGGATGCCCGACGGAAACCTTCCAGATTCCCGGCCTTATGGCAAGCCGCTGCCTGCTGCTGATACACGGAAGCATGGTTCGCCAGCACCTGACGGCTCAGGTCGACGAGATCATAGCGGTAACCATCCGCTGCTCCGAACACTTTTCTACTGGCAATCAGCAGATCCCAAGCCTGAATCAGCTGCTCCGGATCATAATGAATGTTCGTATTCGTCGTACCGCCCGGATTCTTCGCGAAATTCGGCCGGCCGGTAATGATGGATTCCTGTCCACCGTTGTTGACCGTATTCTCATAAGCCGTCCGGAAGATGAGCTGCCAAGCTTTCAGCGCTCGTCCGAACATGACCTTCTCTTCCTCGCCGGCCATCTGCTCCCGATACCCGTAACGGTTCGCCAGGTAATCCTTCAGGAACTCATCCACAACGATAGGTTCGTCCCTCCAGACATTCTCCAGCATGAGCGCATAGACCGCCGGATTCTGGCCGATGCCTTCCATCGTGAGCCCGATACCCATCATCTTTCCGGATGCCGGATCAGCCAAAGCCTCTGCCGGATCATTGGCGACGCTCGTCACATTGCCTGACATCGTGATGTTCTGTCCGAAATTGTGGAGCATGCACCAGATCCATGGCTTGCCGTAATAGGCTTCCGTCCGATTCCAGACCGGGAAACGCTCGCTCCAGAGATCCAGGATCAGCATCCGGTCATCTGGAACAGCGCCCAGCAGCGCCTTGATTTCCTCATTGCCCCAGAAATCACGGGTATGGTGGAAAAGCCAGCCCTGCATCACCCACACCGCCTCCGGATCAACGTCGGACATTGCCTTGTAGACCTTGGCACTGATGTCATGCAGATAGTCAGGATCATTCGTCGGCGGTACATTCTCATTGAAGGTATCGGCGGAATAGAAATGGTTCGTTCCGTACAATGCGGTCTGCTCCTGCAGGAACAGCCGTCCGATCTCATCGAAAAGTTCCTCATCCGGATCCAGAATAGCTACCGGATCGAAATTAACCCAGGTCGTCCGGTTAACCTTCGCAGCCGGGTATTTCTCGGAAAAAGTCGGAGGAACATGCCCTGTAAAGGCCGGCAGGATCGGCGTCATGCCGAGCGAGCGCTCCGCGAAAAGGATCTGCTTCTGCATCTGCTCCTGCTTATCCATGAAGCTCTGCGGAAGCGGACCGCCCCAACCGTCCAGATTTCCCATCCAGAACCAGTTGAAATGAGCCGGACCGCTGAAGAAACTCTGCAGTTCCTGATCCGTGAATCCCAACTTGTTATAGACCCGCTTCCAGACCGAATTCTGTCCGGTCAAGGCAAGCGGCATGTTCAGGCCGTTCATGGCCATGAAATCGATCTCTTCCTGCCAACGCTCGTAATCCCACCAGCTCATGCTGTAGTTGAACGTGCAGTAGTTCAGGTAATAACGATATTTGTACGGAGAGGTACGGCTCACCTTCTCTAACGGAAGCGGCAGTACCTCCGGCAATTCGGTCTGCTCTCCGCACCAGCTCTTGTGCCAGCCACATTCCGCCTTCAGATACGCGTTGAGCGCACTGGCGACAGATACGCCGTCATTGCCTTCCAGAAGAATCTTCCCATTCTTCCTGGAATAGCTGAACCAGTCCTTCCCGTCTTTCTGTTCCGGAGTGATCACGACCTCGAAATCCCCCGCATGTTCACGGACGACCCTCTCGATCAGCTGTTCTGCCGCCAGAACCTGTTCATCCAAAGTGAAGACCGTCTTCGTCCCGTCCACCACCGGATTCTTCTGCTCCGCTTCTGTGCAGGACACCGCAAGGACAGCCATCGCTGTCACTATCAGACTCGTAAGTTTCATATGCTGTCTTTCTTTATCTATATAAGTCAATGAGCCTTCGGGCTTCCTCTACCGGCGCTTCGAACGGACTCACCGTTCCGTGCCAAGGAGTCCTGATCCAATTTTCTTCCCAAGCATCCAGTTTCTCCGCATCATCAGAGAAATGAAGCTGCAGACGAGGAATGTAGTAATCCCCGACCAGACCGCTCCAGAAGCGGGCCGCATAATCTTCCTGCCAGCCGCCCCAAGTCGTGATCAACCGTTTCGCATTGGCCTCATAAGCATCTTTCCTTGCAGGATCGACACTGGCCTTCCGGGCATAGTCCACCCATTCCTGCAGGCGGTACTCCGGGTGCGAAGCCAGCAGACGATCGACCTGACGGAGAATCTCGACGGTACGGTCGAGTTCCTCCATGCCCTCCGGTGTTCTCCCGGCAGCCAAGGCCCGCTCATAATGCCGGTCCGCCAGTTCGCCAAGCCAAAGAGCCGAGAATTCGACGGCATCATTGACATAGAGCGGAGAGTTTCCGCAACGTTCAGCATAGCCCAGGAACTCCTCGACCGCCGCACCGAACTCATCATTGATCCGATGCATGCTCTTGCGGCGCTGGTCCGGAACGACCGTCTGCCAGGTAAAGCGAGGGTAAGAATAGAGATTGCTCCAGACCGTCTGGCGGAAATGGCGGTAGATGTCCATCATCCCGGCATCACAATAACCGTAACGGGCCTTGCAGTAATGCTCCGTCCATTTTTCCAGGTCAATGGATTCATGGGCCCAGCCCATGTCTGCCAGCAGTTCATAGACGATCTCATTGTTCTCCAGTCCTTCCGGAGCCGAGCCGAAGCCTACCAGATTCCGGCCGTACGGCGACTTCAAAGCCTCCACCGAACCGCTGGCGTACATCGCCAGATCGCCGGTCGGCAAGACCTTTCCGCCGAAATTCGGAACATAGGAATAGATCCATTGCTTGCCCCAGAAGCCTTGCTGCGTCTTCCAGGTCTGCTCGGTATGCCAGACCCATTTCGGGTAATCATTGCCCAGATCCACGATGATGAGCCGGTCATCCGGCACCTTCGAAAGCAAGGCCTGCATGCTCTCCTGATCCCAGAAATCGTGCTGATAGCCGAAAGTCCAGCCCTGAGTGACCCAGACAGCGTCAGGATTCCCGGCCACGATGGATCGGTAGATGGCCTCGCCATATTGAGCAAGAAGTGCGTGCTTGCCCGCCACGTCATCTTTATCTACAGGCAGCCTCATCTCATTGAAACTGTCTGAAAGGAAATACTTCGCCTTTCCGAACTCGGCTTCCCATTCTTCGATGAAAAGCTTGCCGATCTTCTCGAACCACGGAGAATCCGGAGACAGGACGCAGGCATTGTCCTCCACGTCGAAACCGCCCCAGACCAGCTGACGAGCCTCGATTTCAGGATGTATCTTCATGAATGCCGGCGGCACGAAACCGGCAAAGGCAGGAGCGACCGGCTCCATGCCCAAGCTACGCATCTTGTCCAGAATCTTGTGCTGGAGAGCGATCTGCCCCTGATGCCATTCTTCGTTCAGCGGTCCGTCCCAGGCATTCAGATTACCCATACGGTGCCACGGAAGATGTGCCGGACCCGTGAAGAAAGCATCCGCTTCTTCCTCCGGAAGTCCCAGCTTTGTCCAGACTCTTCTGGCAATCGCTTCACTGGCGACACTGGCCAGCGGCATGTTCACTCCATGAAGAGCCATCCAATCCAGTTCCTCAGACCAACGGTCCCAATCCCAGAACGGCGTCGTATAACCGAAAGTACAGACATTGAGGAAGTACCTGAACTGATAAGGAGAGGTTGCGGAAGCCTCGTAGTCCGGCCACTCGGAAGGCAGGTCAAGATGTTTCCCGCTCCAGGTGAGCTGCGCGTTGCAGGCTTCATGCAGATAAGTGTTGAAGGCATAGCAGAGCGCCGTGGCTGAACTTCCCTTGATGGATAACCTGCCGTCCTCTGCCTTGATTTCATAGCAGTCCTTGCCCTCATGCGGAGCAATGAGTGCCAGTTCAATGTTTTCCGTCGTCCCTGCGGCGCGTGAAATCACGCCTTCAGCCGCTTCCAGCGCCGGATCGGTCTGCTGACCTGTACAACTTGCCAGCAGGAGTCCTGCAGCAAATGAAAAGATTGTCTTGAATGCCTTCATGTCGAGTTCTTTTATTGGAAAAATGTCAGGTCCGGCGATCCGGACCTGACTTTAGAGAAATCAATGATGATTATTTGAGTTCACATTGTGTCTTGATACCTACGTACAGCGGTTTGCCGAAAAGATTGTTGATCTCCTCAATGTTGTCCATCTTGCCAGTTTCAGCGTTCAAAGCCTTGCTGATGTCAGGAATCAGCTGAATCTGCATGATACCGTAGTAATATTTCGGTGTTTCCTGTCCTTCGACAGTCCTTGCACTGCGGAAAAGGATATAGTCACCGGCTCTCCAGGTCTCGTCAACGGCTGACTTGGCAGAAGGACCGAAGTCAACGAACTGACGCAGAAGACCTGTTCCGCCGAACGCGGTCAGTTCCTCGCCCTCTGCAGGAACTGAATCTGCTGATACAAGTGTGGCATTGTCCATCACTCTCTGGATTTCGCCAAGTTCATAGTAAGCCTTCATCTTCTCGAGATCTGTCTTTGCAGATTTGAGTCTCAGATAAAGACCGTCGATGAATTTGTAATCCTGCTCATTCCAGTGGTCAGCTCCCTTCCAGGATCCGCGAACCAGTCTCATCTTGAAATTGGCATCCTGCTCAGCCATCTTCTTGATGCCATGTCCATCAACTTCATAAGCATCACATTGACGACCGACCGTTCCAGCCGTAAGTTTGCTGGCTGTGCAGAAAGCGAAACCTCTCTGGCTGCCGATATAAGCCAGATTGTCCGGCTGCTTTGCAGTATTCTCAAGTACATTCACGAATGCGAAGCTGACATCTTTTCCATCCTGAGGACGCGCCTCGCTAAGCGATACGACGTGCTTCCATTCGTTACCGATCTTCATGCCGTGCATAGAGAAGAAGGAAGGCATGTCGCAACCTGCACCAGTGTTCGGCGCCGGATAAGTTACAGCATCATTATCATGCGTAGCGACCTTCGGAGCTGCCTTGAAGACTTCCGGATCAGAGAACCAGACCGTACCGGGAAGTTCACCGGCCACCTTTTCTACAGGGAAATAAGCCTTGGCTTCCTTCTTGCCGGCTGCCACGATGACAGCGATGTCCGTCATTTCCTTCGTATCAGCGAAGAAATTGACTTTCGCGACATTTCCTTCCAGGGTACCGGCCTGATCTTCACCGATGACCTCATAAGTTTCACCTGATTTGCGGACACCGACGAAAGTCACGCCAGTGAGCGCATTGTCCGTAACTACAGTAGCGGTCAAAGCTACAGGCTGTCCATACTGAAGTTCAGCAGGAACCTCCATCTTGACCTCTGCTTTCAATTCCGTCTTCTTACCGTTTCCACCGTCCTTGTCGCAGGAGACGAATGCCATTGCGACAGCGGCGATCATCAATAATGTCTTTTTCATAATGTAATGTGTTATAAATTAGTGTATTCATAATCAATCGTCCGAAGCGGCTCTACCACTTATCCTCGACGATATCGTATTCTCCTAATGAAGAGTTGTCCTCCATTAGCGGAAGACTGCTGTTTCCGACCTTCACGTCCACACAGATCGGGAAATGGTCGGAAGCATCACAGATGTTTCCACAAGCTACCTGTTTGCAGACATGAGCATTCAAGACCTGTACCGGTGCGCCTCCCTTCCAGGCAAAAATGTAGTCGATGCAGATGAGACTGTTCGGAAGATCCGGATTATAGAGGGTGGCCTGGTCCTCACGGGACAGCAAGGTCCAATCCTTTTCAAAGGCCCGCATCTCTGGAGCATAAGGTCTCGTATTCATATCTCCACAGAAGAAGACCGATTTTCCGTTGCCTTTATATCGTTTCTCGACTTCCTTCGTGATGATCGCGGAATGTGCCGCGAAGTCATTTCTCTCAAGATGGGAGCCGACCAGGACAAAGTCTTCGAATTCAACGAACAGACAGACTCTATCCTCATCGTATTTTCCTGCTTCCGACGTGATGTTTTTCAGCAAGAAGGAACTTTCCTGCAGTTTCTGACCACAGGACGGTGAATAAGCGATGGCATTTCCCATTCCCGTAATAGCTGGTCGATAGAATTTTTCCCAGCCTAAACTTTCAGCGATCTGCTGATCCTGACGACCGAACGGTAAACTTTTCACCTCGTTCATCACGACGACATCAGCTTTCAGTTCCTTGACAATGTTCGCGATGAAAGCAGGACTTGACTTTGAAGTCTTGTTGCATTGACCGATATTGTAGGACATCAGGCAGAAAGTCTTGTCTGCCTTGAAAGAAAGCTTCGCGAAGCGGTGCATCTTTCCGGCGACAAAAGTCTTGGAGGCGAGGATACGGCTCATCGAACCGGCCGCAGAAGAGAAAGTCACTTCCGTACGGGCGTTCTCCTGTGCCGGTACCACCAGGTAGAAAGGCTGTCCAGCCTTTCCCTCCAGCTGGACCTCCGGAACGGTCAGAGCGTAGGTCTTCCCTCCCTTCACGGCGACCTTGATTCCATTGACCTTATCATGACCGGTCAACTGGAAACAAAGATAGCTGCAACGGTTCTTCAGCAAAATAGGATCATCGGCCTTTCCGGTCTCGTTATGATAGACGAGCACCGGTGCATCGGGATCGAAGGAACCTGGAGTATAGTTCTGGTTGACCGGCACTTCTCCAGAAGCCGTTGCCGGATAGACGACATCCGTGATGACGGCCGGATTGGCCTCACCGCTGACATATCTGAAACGTGCGCACTGCGTACCTGCTCCTTCATAGAGTTCATAGATGGACTTCGCGGCACCGTCGATGACCGCCACCTGGTCTCCGGCTTCCCATTGCATCCCGTATTGACCAGCGGTTTCATTGCCCAGAGATACCTTGGTCCCGGCTACCGAAACTTCGATGAATTCCCGTATTCCCTGCGGTTCGGCAGGAGCCGGCTGCTGGATCTCAGCACAACCTGCGGCAAGAATAGCGGCCGCAATGATATATATGACTGTCTTTTTCATAGTAAATTCATTCTTGAATGATATCCATTTCCGCAATCTTTAGCATGGAAGCGGCAGAACCTGTGCCGTCATTGTTCCATCCATGAGAAACATGCATGATGATGTAGCGGGCATCCTGAGGGGTCTTCAGTTTGAAGGACCACCATTTCTTCATGTCATTACCGTAATAGTAGGCGATGCCATTCGTACTGGTACAATGATGCTCTTCCTGCACCCATGTACTGGCGTCCGCATCCGGGAATTTCTCGAATGCCTTGACCTTCTCGGCAACGTCGTTCAGATCTTTCGCAAAAAGGAGTTTCACATTATAAGGAGGATTATAAGACTGGCTACCGTAGATATCGGCTCCAGAATTTGTCTTAATACCATATTTCGGTGAAGTCTTGTCCTCTTTGGATTTGAACTTCATGCCCGTGATGTGCTCGATCTGGCCCAGGTCAATGATGAACTTATGATGCTTGGCCATCTTCGCACCGGACTGAGTATCATTCAGCACTCTCCTGAATTCCCACCAGGAACGATCATCCCCGTCGATCATGTATCTTGCCGGTCCCATCGGAATCTGATGCCAGGTCGCATCATCGCGTTCAGAACCGATATACTTGAAGGTCCAGCGGGACTTCCTGCTCAAGGTCCATTCCGGGAAACGATGGAATTCACCGGACCGGAAGGTCTTGGATGATGGAGTCTTCACCTGGACGGCACCATTGGCCAGATTGACTTTCACAGCACAGTTGGCCGCTGACTTCGTATTCCCATCAGGAGCATCATAATACATCGGACTTACTGCAATGTAGAAATTCGTGACCTGATCGGAAAGTTCAATACCTTCTTCCGGACAGATCAGGTCGAAAGTTCTCGTATGGCCGTCGAAATGCTGCCATCTGACAGAAGTCACGATATCACCGGCCTTACCTTTCAGCGGAATGCAGACGATGGAAACGATCGGTTTGAGCAGGATCGGTTCCTCCTTTCCGGTAGCATTGTGATAATGCATGACCGCCGCCGCAGGATCGAAACTGCCGGCAGTATAGTGCTGCTCGAGCGGTACCAGCGATACCGGATCAGTAACCGGAACCTTATTCAGATCGACTGAAGCCGGTTTCATGGCGGAAGCCGGATAGACGACATCTGTGATCACTGCAGGATAAGCATCACCGCTCACATACTCGAAGAGTCCCTGGGCGGTACCGGCACCTGATTTCAGACGATAGGTGGTGTAATGCTGAGCGGCTGTTCCCATATTCTCCACCACTGCGATCTCATCACCGTCCGTCCAGACGACAGGGAATTTTCCGGAAAGCTCCGTTCCGAGGGCTGTTCTCGTCGCTGCATTGTCCAGTCCGACTTCCAGCGTTGTACGGATGACCTGCTGAGCTTCATCAATCGATTCCGGCTGCATTTCCTTTGAGCAACCGGCCAGCAGCATGATCGCCGCAATCAATAGACAGAACTTTCTCATGACCATATCTCCTCTACTACATCCAGACTTTCAATTTGAGCATCGCGTACTGAAGAGGCGATGACGCCCTCTGAAGAGAGGACGATTTCCCTGATTTCAGGACTTTGATAACAATTTTCCATATCTTTTCTCATTATCTGATTATTCCTGTCCGATTCTGATTTCCGAAATTACAGGGAAATGGTCAGAAAACTTGACATCTTTCATCACCTGTGTCCTTACCAGTTCCACCCGATCTTTCGGTTTGCTGTAGATGTAATCGATCTTGATGGAAGGCTTCTTCACGGAAAAAGTCTTCACCTCATCAGTCAGGTCTGCCCAGGTCTTGCGGAGAATCTCCATCTCCTTCGCATCCGGTTCGGAATTCATGTCTCCGCAGAGGATGATCTGATGCTTGTTTCTCCGGAGATACTTATTGATGAACTTTACCTGATCGACCCTCATCTCGGAAGACTTCACCTCCAGATGCGTGCAGACGAAAGTCACGATACTCTTGTCAGGCAATTCGATATCCGCGACGAGCATGGAACGCTGCTCCGTCTTTCCATCATTCGGCAGCAGCACACGCTCAGAACGGATGATCGGATATTTGCTGAGGATACCGATTCCATAATATCCACCCTTGTAATCGATGGATTTCCCATAAAGTCCGAACATGCCGGTTTCTGATGCGAGCACGTTCACGAATCTGACACCGTTCTGCTTCGGAGCACGCTCCCTTGCAGTATTCCAGTCACATTCCTGCAAAGCCACGATGTCCGGAGACTCCGAGGCAATGTACTGTCCGATCTCCTCCATCGAGGCGATCTCTCCGAAGCGGAGATTGTAAGTCATGATCTTGAGCTGCACAGGCTCTGCGGCGAAAGCGACAGCGGCAACCAGACTGAAAATCAATAATGAATAAAACTTTCTCATATCATGCTATTTTTTCTATCGATATTCTGAAATGATCTACCTGATCCTCCGAACTTCCCTCCGCAATATCCCGACAGACGAAACGTACCGATGCGATGACGAAAAGATCATAAGCTGTCCCGTCGCCACTTCTGAGTTCCAGACGGAAGTCCGTGTTCTTTGCGAAGCGATCTTTCAAGGAAGGAACCAAATCCTTACGTATGGTTCCGATCAGGACACCGTTTTTCAGGATCCGGTCTCTCCGAGCCTCCATGATCCGGTCCAGCTGCCCCTCTTTCTCCAGTCTGGCCGTATAGATGATGATATCAGCAGCCGGATTCAGCGGCGCACGCAGCATACATCCTGAGATGAAAGTCTCATCTTCCAGGGCTGCGCCGTCATAATCACTGATCGGATAAATCGTGAGGATACCTGTTCCCGGAGTCATCGCCCGGCCTGTACCGGCTACCTGAGCGAAGAACGGATAAGCGGAAAGCTGCTTGGCCAGCTGTACCAACGGATGCGGAGTACCGGCTTCGAAATCCATCCGGTCTATCAGGTTTACCAGAGGTTTCTTGCCGGTCTGAGCCTTGATCTGCTGCTCGACAGCCGTGGTTTCATACCTGGAAAGAAAAGATTCATCGGTCAATGTAGTCATGAAATCCACCAGGAATACATTTTCCATATCCACCTCTTCAGGAGGAACCGGAATGACCGGTCCTTCATCGGTTCCAGCGTTTCCATGAGGTCCGGAACCTTTACTGCACGAAAAGGTCAGCACTGCCGCAAGAATGCCGGCTGCAATCATGTTCAATCTCTTTATTTCCATTTTCATTCCGTCTTTAAAATCACGTCAGCGACGATGAAACAATGATCTGACAGTTCCGGATGAGGGAGAATCTCGAATTTCTTGCAAGTCCAGCGCCCTTTCGGATAGGCCATGACGAAATCCAATTGTCTGCCCGGTTTTTCAGCAGGAATAGTAAAGCCTGCTCCTGGACACATTTCCTCCCAGCTATGTTTCGCGAACAGAATCGGATCACTGCCTGACTCTGCGTTGAAATCCCCGACCATCAGACCTGGAGTCAATTTGTCGTCACCGAAGAAATCGTTGTTCACATGCTGGATATTCCGAGTCGTATTGGTAGCGTTCTGCAAAGCGAAATGTACCGTCATCACCCGGACAACCTGTCCTTCAGGCAACTGTACGCACACCCAGCCGCACGCTCTCGGCTCCCTTTCACCGTTCTGCTTCGGGAACAGGCTCTTGAACGACCTGAAAAAAGGATACTTGCTGAGAATAGCCGTACCATAAGCTCCTTTGACCATGGTCGCGCTCATGAAAAACTCTGGAAACATTCCTGTCTGCAGGGCAACCTCATTCAACCAGTCCCTGTTCCCGTTACGGAAAGTCTTGTGATCGACTTCCTGAAGGCAGACGAAATCCGGGTCATACTTCTTGATGAGTTCCGCATAAGGTTCAGCTTTGTAGCCGCCCCGTTCTCCACCCAGCCGTATGTTCATGGACATCACCCTCACGGAGACCTCCTGAGCGAGAACCTCCGCTGAAACCGCAGACAAAAGGAAGGCGGTACAGACCAATATTTTCTTCAGTACTTTCATTTTTCTACCAACCTGGGTTATTAGGAGCGAGATTAGGATTATGCTGCATCTGGTCAAACGGAATCGGGAAAAGATAATGCTTTTCCTGGAAATGCCTTCCATCTTCAAGCAGCAGGTATTGCTTTCCATCTACCGTCTTCCATTTAAGATTCGCGAGAAAATGATTGCCTTCACTTTCTACCTTGGAGACATCGATCCAGTCTCGGCGTATTCCTAGCAAAGGTTCAGCAAGCAATTCGCCTTGTTTCCAACGCCTTATATCGAAGTAACGCTGTCCTTCGAAGAAAAGTTCGACACGACGTTCCCTGCGGATTTCCGTCAGGATATCAGATCCTGCCGGAAGATTGGCCATATCCATATGGGCCATGCCGACACGGTCCCTAAGCTTGTTGATGGACTTGTCCAGATCGGCCTGAGTCAAGGTTCCGGCCATACACTTTGCTTCGGCATAATTCAGATAGACCTCAGCCAGACGCAGATAAACGATATCATTGTCGTCATGACCGACATATCTTACCGTAGATGGCTCTACATACTTTCTCATGTAATACCCCGTATAGGACATGCACCCCTTCTTGTCATTCTGGAATTTCGGATACTCGAACTCAACCATATTCTCCCTATTCTCACCACCGCACCATAGTTCACCGGGAGCGAGAAGAGACTGCTTCATCCTTGGATCCCTATGTTCAAAGATCCTGGCATATCTTTCCGACACCGGATAGGCATCAATACTCTCAGGATTCCAGATCTGCCCCTCGTCCGTAAGATAGCATTCGATCATCGAATTGGTAGGTGCCCAACGGGAATAATCACCATCCCAGCATTCTCTTGAAAGATTATGGCTCGAATGAGCATCTCCGAGATCATAATTGTAGATATAGGCAAGGAGCGTTTCCCGGTTTTCCGCATTGCGCGAAGCACGTCCGGTATAATTGAACAGATTGACATAATCCACATCCGGATGACCGGTAGAATACAGCCTGTGATAACTGTTCGCCATCGCTCTCTCTGCAGCATCTGCAGCCTCCTCCCATCTTTCATTATACAGATAGATCCTGGACAGGAGTGCCAGCGCCGCACATTGTGAAATCCTGCCGAACTCGCTGGAAGCCGCCTCTATATGATCCGGCAAAGCCTTGTAATGCTCTTCCAGATCCTTGGTGACCCTGTCGATGACATCCTTTCTCGGATCTCTTCCGCGGAACACGTCTGGAGAATCCACATCAAGCCTCGTCGTGATGAGCGGCACATCTCCGAAACAGGTGGTCAATATCCAATAGTAATAGGCCCGGTAGAAGTAAGCCTCAGCCGCATATCTTTCCCTGACCGGTTCAGGGACATTGACAGCCCTATTGTAGTTCGCAAGAAAATAATTCACCTTGCCGATTCCATGATAAGCATCCCTCCAGTAATAATTCAGATGTTTAAGATCGCTGGTATAGTTTCCGGCACCGATCAGACGATAGGAGGTCGTGACCGCAAAAGGTGCGCTATCCGCCAGAATCTCCGTCTTGTTGAGCCAGTCTTTTCCTACCGTGTTGACAGTAAATGTATTCGCTACTGCGACAAGATCTTTTTCGCTTTTCCAGAAATTGGCATCTGTCAACTGATGCTGAGGAAAGCAATCAAGAAAACTGTCATTGCACGAAACCAATGTCGCCATCAAGGAAACAAGGAATATATATGCAGTTCTTTTCATCACTTAAATCATTTAAAAGTTACATTGAGTCCGAATATGAAAGTCATGACCTGAGGATAATATCCTCCTTTGGAAACCGGAGTTTCCGGATCATAGGCATAGAAGAATTTGCTGGCCGTCGCCAGGTTGTCACCGGAGACATATAGCCTGAGTTTGGATATATGTGCCTTTTTCATCCATTTCTCCGGGAAAGTATAACCGATCTGAACATTCTTGATACGGAAATAGGAAGCATCCTCCATCCAGAATGTAGAGAATGGACGCTGATTGTAATCCGTATTGTAGGTCAGACGCGGATATGAAGCATTCGGATCAGGATTTCTGGTAATGTGATACCTGTCCATATGGACTTTCTGAGGATAGGCCGCCATATCCTGGAAGGCGTGACGTGCAGTACCGGTCAGGTAACCGTCGCACTTTCCGACACCCTGAAAGAGGAAACTGAAATCCAGTCCTTTCCATGCCAGATCACCGCGGATACTGTAAGTATATCTCGGAATGTTGCTGCCGAGCACTACCCTGTCGTATTCAGGAGTGATACGTCCGTCCGGAACGCCCTCCGGACCATTGATATCCTTGTACTTGATGTCACCAGGCTGATAATCGTATCCCATGACGACCGGAATGGAAGGAAGGGCAAAATTACCGTTTTCCACATCACTGATCTTGAAATCTTCCGGTGTCATCAATCCTTCCGCGATATAACCGTAGAAAGCATCGATCGGATCACCGACTCTTCTGACCTGATAACCGCTGTAATCCGGCGGGTTACCGCCCAGATCGACGATCTTATTCCTGACATCTGAAAGATTGAATCCGATTCCATAATAGAAATCGCCTCGCTGCTCTCTCCAGGAGAGATCCAGCTCCCATCCCCGGTTGTTCACCTTTCCGACATTTTCCTCGGACGGTTTCGCACCGATCTGATCCGGATAATTGAGCAACAGCAGGATACCTTCAGTATTCTTGTCATACCAATCGAATGTGAATGTCAACCTGTTGCTGAAGAAAGCCAGATCCAGTCCTACATCCAGCATCTTGATCTTCTCCCAGGTCAGATTTGGATTGGCCAACGTTGTCGGCACATATCCGGTAGTCGGATTGGTACCGATCAGGGATCCGTTGTTGTACTCATGAAGGACAGGAAGATAAGGATAATTGGACGAGCCTACATACTGATTTCCCAGCATACCCCAGGAAGCCCTGATCTTCATGTTGTCCAGGACAGAGCGGGTCACTTCCATGAACGGTTCCTCAGAGATTCTCCAGGCACCGGAAAAAGAAGGGAAGAGTCCCCCTCTGTGACTTTTATGGAAACGGGATGAAAGATCGTAACGTAGATTCATCTCGACAAGATATCTATCAGCGTAATTGTAGTTCAACCTTCCGAAACCGGAACGGATGGCCCAGGAAGCGGCATAGGCATCATTGCTCATGGTGGTCGGATCCGCCAGGTTGATGGACGGGGTATCCTCGACCATCAGATTTTTTCTGGAAGCTTCGAACTGTCTGTCCCTGAACCATTCCTGAGACATACCGACAACGCCGCTGATGTTATGCTTCTTTTCCCGTCCGAACTTGAAGTCAAAGTTCGTCTGCAGAATGAATGTCTGCTGCACGCGTCTGTAGTCGCGGTTCTTGTAAGAATTCGGTTTGCCCCAAACATTCACTGCGGAAGTCTCCGGATCAGTGAAGGTCAATGTTTTCTGCAGCACCTCTCTCAAACCGTTGTATGAGGTCATGTTATAAGTTGCCGTGACATCCCAACCTTTCAGGATATCCAGCTTCAGCACTTCAAGGATAGACACCTCATCAGCATGGAGCTTGTTGTATCCACCGACATGAAGGATAGCTACCGGATTGGTGTTGCCACCACCGTAAGCCCAGGTACCGTCAGTATATTTGACCGGTGCATAAGGAGCGATACGCATGGCATTGTAGATGGCTCCGCCTCCGCTGGAAAGCGAATTCACCGGCGAAGTCACACTGTTGTTCACATAACTGACATTCGAGGTCAGGTAAAGCCGATCGAAGAAGTTCGTATTGATCTTCGCGCGGACATTGTGCCTGCTGTTGCCGGTTGACTTTCCGACAGTTAGTCCTGCCTGGTCAAAATAACGGTAGGAGACCATATAGGAGGACTTTCCCATCACACCATTGACACTGAAAGAATAATTCTGCTGAGGAGCGATCTTGCGGATGACCTCATTGATCCAGTCCGTATCATTGAAATGATTCGGATCAGAATTTTCCCTGACAGACTGGATGATGGCATCAGTCCATGCGATAGGAGCACCGATATTGTCCCTGGCTTCATTTTCAAGAATCATGAAATCTTCTGCTCCCAGCATCTCCGGAAGCCTCGTAGGACTTTGAAAACCGGCATAGGCACCGAAACTTACACTGGTATATGACTTTCCGGAATTGCTGAGGTTCTTCGTCGTGACAAGAATGACACCGTTCGCGGCCCTCGCGCCATAAATGGAAGAAGAAGCGGCATCCTTGAGAACGGACACGCTTTCGATATCTTCCGGATTCAGGGCGGACATATCTCCCTCCACGCCATCGATCAACACGAGAGGATTGGAATTTCCGATCGTGCCGACACCACGCACTCTGATTGTCGAATTGGAAGCTCCCGGCTGTCCGGAAGGATTGACGACAGTCACACCGGGCAAAAGACCCTGCAGACCGGAAACCGGATCAGAAAGCGGCCTGGAAGCCATTTCCTTGCTGCTGATCATCGAAACGGAACCGGTCAGATTCACTTTCTTCTGAGTACCGTAACCGACCACGACGACCTCCTCCAGCAGATGGACATCAGTCGCCATCTGCACATCGATGCGGGAAGAAGTTCCGACAGTCACCTCCTTATCGGCATAACCGAGAGAAGTGAAGACAAGGACATCTCCGACGGCGGCCTGAAGTTCATAATGACCGTCCATATCAGATACCGTGCCTTTATCAGTACCTTTGACCAGAATACCAGCCCCCATCAAAGGCAGGCCAGCATCATCTTTGACGATACCATTGACCTTAGCTTTCTCCTCGATCTGAGGAGCGACTGTCTTGAACAGAAGGACTGAATTGCTCACGATCTTGAAACTGAAGGACGGTTGCGCGTCGAAAATTTCCTGCATGATGGCCTGAAGGCTCTGCCCTTCTGCATCGATACGGACATCGGACATACGTTCCTCCGCAAGCGTGGAATCAAAAGAAAAGAGAACACCTATCTTTCTAGTGACTGCATCGGTGAATTCAGTTACAGAAGGTGACTTCATGGATAAATCCAGATCATAGATCTTCTGCGGATCCGACAGCGCGGATGCCGAAGAACTGAAGCTGAATGCCAGCAGGAGCAATACCCCTGCCGCGAACGACTTGATGACATTTTTCATATTATTGTAGTTATATCGTTTTCGTGTCAATGGAAGGATGCTCCCTCCTCCAGCTGCCTGTGGCGGACAGCTGCCGATCTATCTATTTCCGGACCTCGAAAGAAACTCCTGTCAAGGCCTTGACGATATCCAGTACCTCTGCCAATGTGTTGGAGCGGCTGATGTTGATCTTGTAACGAGTCATGTCCTCCAGACTATCTTCCGTCTCCAGAACAACACCATAGATATCTTCTATTTTCCGTTGGAGTCCCACCACCCCGATATCGGAGAAAGTGATCCTCTTGAAATTATCAAGTACATAAGCGCCGACCTCCAGGGAATCCAGTTCCAATGTGGCCGCTTTCCGGTCAAAGACCGCCATCTGGTTTTCCGCAAGACCGGCAAGGTCCTCACCGTCAGGATCCTGCAGACGAACAATGCCCTGTTCCAGCAGCACCTGCAACCGGTCCGAATCCGGACTGGCTTCGACGATGAAACGCGTCCCCACTACCTTTACCAGCAAGTCCTGAGCATCAACGATGAAAGGACAGAGCGAGTCATGGGCGACATCAAAATAAGCCTTTCCGGAAATCCGGGCCTCTCTGACGGACTTCCCGTTCTTATGGGCCAGGCTGTAATCCAGCCGGGAGCCTCCTCCCAGCAGCACTGAAGTACCGTCTTCCAGCCGGACCTCCGCAATTTCCGAAGAAGGGTTGAAATAGGTGAGAGCATGCGTGAGCGCCGCTGCCGGAAGCGTTTCCTGCTTTTTGGAAAAATGTTCATGACCGAGGATCACACCGACCACCACAGCGGCAGCCGCCGTGATCTGCGCGAAACGGGAAAGATACCGGTGCTTTCTTTCCTGATTCCTGCAGGAATCAATTCTGGCATTCAGACGCGCCAGCATCTTCTGCTGACGCTGCTCCAGCACCGGATCTTCCAAGACCATTGAAGCTGAACAGAGCGCCAATGCCTCAGAAAATGATTTGCGATGTGCTTCGGATTCCTCCAGCCATGAAAGCAGTCCAGACAATTCCTCATCCGTACATTCATGAGCCAGATAATGTCTGGCCAGCAGCATCATGTCTGATTTTTCCTCCATATTCCGGACCAATTTATATAAAGAATACAATCCAGGAATGAAAACTACCTAGTCAAAAATGAAAAAAAGATGAAATCAGAAGAAATCATTGAACAGGCAGAGAATGGACAAGGTCTCCACGGATAAAAGTTTCCGCAACGTTTTCTGCGCTTCCTGGCGATGATTCTCGACCGTACGGGCTGAAATGCCCAGGCGCTCCCCGATTTCCTTGCTGGTCAGCTGCTCGACATAGCTGAGGTTGAAGATTTCCTGCTGGCGAGGAGGCAGCTGACGGACAGCCTCGATGATGTTCCGTCTCAAATCCCCGTCATAAAGACGCTGGAGGACAGGATTCCGCTCGACATCTGCAGCAGACAAGGTCAAAGATGCGATGCGGTTATAGTTCCATTCCTTAAAATCCTCCGAGTGTTGCCTGACCTTGAGGCAATTGTAGGCCGCGTTGCGTACGGAACGGAAAAGATACCGGCGGATCGAAAGGTTCTCGTTCAGTTCTTCCCTCCGCTGCCATACCGCGAAGAAGACATCCTGCACGACATCCTCTGCAGATTCCAGAGAAAGGAAGAGCGTCGCATAGGAGACCAAGGCCGGATACAGTTCAGAGCACAGACAGTCAAAGGACTTCCGGTCCCCTTCCTTGACTTTTCTTATGAGCACCCTTTCCTGCATTTATGTCATTAATTACTGTGATACCTTTACAAAGGTAGAAAATTTTTCTATATTGCAACCTCGACGAAATACATTCAAAAATATTTCATAGCTTTGTAAGACACACATAATATCTCATAACCTTCTGAAAACATGAAACGATACGAATCCCTGGACATTCTGAGAGGACTGACCGTAGCCTTGATGATCGTCGTCAACAACGGTGCCGGTTCCGTCAGGTTCGGCACCCTGAGCCACGTGCAATGGGCCGGTTGCACATTATGCGACCTGGTATTCCCAACCTTCCTCTTCTGCGCTGGTGTCGCCATGGCCTTCTCCCTATCCCATTTCGATAGACTGGACAAAGCTGCCGCAAAGAAAATCGGCAAACGAGGGCTGCTCATCTTCCTGGTCGGTCTGTTGCTGAATGCCTTTCCATTCTACCCTCTGCACCCTGATCCGGAACTATCCTTCAGTGAAAACTGGCTCCATTGGGCCGGGCACCTCAGGATCATGGGAGTTCTCCAACAGATTGCACTCTGCTACATCTTCGGCGCCATCCTGGTCCTGACTCTCAGGAAGACCAGCCGCATCATTGCCGCGACAGCAATCCTTTCCATTCTCTACACTGGCATCCTTCTCCTTTTCGGAACAGCGCCGGGACCATTTACCTATGAAGGGAACGCCGCAAACGAGATCAATACTTTCCTGCTCGGGAAAGATCATGTCTACAAGACACTCACCAAAGCGGACGGAAGCATCACCGGCTTCGATCCGGAAGGACTGATCGACACGCTTTCCGCCATCTGCATCCTTCTCATCGGATTCCTCAGCGGCCGGATCATACGTACAGCTTCTTCAGCAGAAAAAGCCAACCCTGCCCTTGCAGGCGAAATCAAGAGAGAAGCGGCACTGAAGATCTTCGCATGGGGCGCCATTTGCATCTTCTCTGGACTCTTCCTCAGCACCTGGATTCCGATGGTGAAGAAAATCTGGACCACTTCCTACATGCTCTTCGCCGCCGGCTTTTCCATGGCTATGCTGGCCCTGTTCATCTATATCGTCGATATAAAAGGTAAAGGTCAATGGTTTTATCCGTTCAAGGCAATGGGTATGAACCCGCTTGCCCTCTACTGCATGTCCTGGATCGTAGCCGTGACTCTCACCGGCATTCTCGGATTCGACAAGAACGCGGTATTCGGAGGCAATGAATACACTTCCCTCCTCTACTCGCTGCTGTTCCTGTCCGTCCACCTGCTCACAGGCATCGTCCTGTACAGAAAGAAAATATTCATCAAACTCTAGATTGATTTCCATGAAAAAGACTCTGATTACCTTTGTGATGTGCACCCTCGTCTGCACCGGTGCCTTAGCACAGAACAAATATGACAATCATTATTACCTGACCATCGACGAAGTACCCAACAGCATCCGGATTCTCCCTCCTCCACCGGAAGAAAACAGCGCGAGATTCGCCTATGACAAAGCGATGTACGAATACGGGAAGAGCATCCGGGAGACGGCCCGAGGAAAAACCGCCATTCTGGATGCGGACACCAGTACGGACGGATTGTGCAAAGTATTCTCAGAAGCTTTCGGTATGGAACTCAGTAAAGCACATACACCGGAAATCTATCTGCTGATCAGTCACATGAAAGAAGATGCCGGGGATCTTGCGACCCGCCATGCGAAGCAACATTACATGAGGACACGTCCTTATGACCGTTTCAACGAAAACAGTTCCATCCCAGGCGTACAGAAAGGATTTTCCAAAAACGGATCCTATCCGTCCGGGCATACCGCAACAGGCTGGGCCCTGGCACTCGTGCTAGCGGAAATCAATCCGGACAGACAGGATGAAATCCTTTCCAGAGGTCTGGAAATGGGACGGAGCCGAGTCATCAGCGGATTCCATTACCAGAGCGACATCGATGCCGCGACCATCGTGGCTGCAGGAGTCGTCGCCAGACTTCATGCCGACAAGGACTTCACCCGTCAGCTGAAGAAGGCGAAACGCGAATTCAAAAGACTTTCCAGATAAACTCTACCAGATTCCATCAAGAGGCTCTTCCACCGGGAGGGCCTCTTCTGCGTTGAAGACCGGATAACGGAGAACAGCGAAGATCGGCAGATGATCGGAGGTTCGTTTCACGTCACCGGAACGGAAGCCCTTGCAGACCTCGCTGAAAATGACCTCATAAGACCCTGCATCCTTCAAAGCGAACATATAGTCCAGGCATTTGGTCGGAGTCGTCGCAGGACAGGTGAATTCCTCCGGAGTGATGCGGCTCCAATCTTTCTTCAGTTCCAGAATCGTCGCATCTCCCGGACGGGCGTTCATGTCTCCGCAGAGGAAGACCGGTTTTCCTTTTCCGGAATATCGGGTCTTCAATTCCTTCGTCAGTTTCTCCCCGCAGCTTTCAGACTGTTCTCCGCATAGAGCGGCATATGGACACCGGCCAGGACGAAATGTTCCGATTCGACGACCAGACAGACCCGATCCTCTCTTTCCTGACCAAATTTCGGGAACTTGATGGTGAAACTGTCGATCACCTTATACTTCTTGTCGTAGGCAGCACCGTTTCCATAAGCCGCATCCAGATGGAAGATATCCTTTCCGTAGTCAAAGGCCTTGGCAAAAATGGAATTCCACCCCATTTTTCCGGCAAAGACTTCCAGCTGGTCATAATCATGACGTTTGTTGTTCCGATCCAGTTCCGCGAGCAGCATGGCATCCACCTGCTTCTCCTTCATCATCGCGGCAATGGCCGGAATATGTCCTTCAGAGGACGGATCAGAATCGAGATTCTTCGAAAAGACAGCGACATTGTAAAAAGCCAGTTTCAGTTCTTCATACGTCGCCGTCGGTTGGAAACCGGTCAAGGGGAACTGGTACAGATGACCGGATTTCAGGAGAGTCGTCTTCATTTTCCGGCCCATTTCCAGCCGATTCTGTCCATCGACAGCCTTGAAAAGAACCGGTGTCTCAACCATTTCCATGGACGGTACCACCAGCTGAAACGTCTGTACCTCATTTCCAAGTGTCCCCTTTGAGATCTTGAGCCGATATGGTTCTTCTGTGGCTCCGAAAAGAATTTCAGAAAGTTTCTCACCGTTTCCGGTCAACCGGAAAGTCAAGAGGGATGTCCCGTTTTCCAGGACGACCTCCTCATTCTGGTCTCCGGACGAGCGATGCCAGGAAAGACGGACGGCTTCGCGGTCGAAGGTGCCGGCTGTGGCATACTGTACTACGGGAACCTCGGGCTGCTCCATACTGGTAGCTGGAAAAAAGACATCGGTAAAAGCGTCCGCTGAAACTTTTCCACTGATCTTCCGGAAAGTTCCACGTTTCTGACCGGCACCTCCGGCTAATTCATAGACGGCGCTTTGCCTTGCGGCTCCTTCGCGGTTTTCCACGACTGCGATCTTATCTCCGGCTGCCCAGACGAGGCTACCGGAAGAAGGCATCGAAAGTTCGAGCATTCTGCCTTTTTCCATCTCCGGATCCTGCTCCGGCTTTTCGCTGCAGGCGGCTGTCATGAGCAGGAGCGCCATCAGAAGAAGAGAGTTGACTTTTTTCATGTGCTGTAAAATAGTTGCGTAAAATAAATAAGTTGCGGAATCGACATTCCTTAACAAATATAGCAACAATCTTACAGGAAACACCTCTCATTTCAAGAAATGACGACATACCCTCCCATGCTGACGCATGGGCCCCTCCCCCTGGGAAGGGTCGCGGGTCCGAACGAATCGCTCGTGAGTCCTACCTATTGCTTAGGTCCTACTAAAACTAAGAGAGTCAGATCTTTTGATCTGACTCCTGGAGCGGAAAACGGGGTTCGAACCCGCGACCCTCGGCTTGGGAAGCCGATGCTCTACCACTGAGCTACTTCCGCAAATAGTGACGCTTTTCCGAAAGCGACCACTAAGTTATCTATTTTACTGCAATTAAACAAGGTTGTCCCCGTCAAATGCAGAAAAAACTACGCATCTTCACCTGCAGCCTTGAGACGCTCTGCATTCTCGGCGATCTGCAGCTGGTCCAGGACCTCCTGAATATCACCATCCATGAAGACCGGAAGATTGTACATCGTGTAATTGATGCGATGATCCGTCACACGAGACTGCGGATAGTTGTAGGTACGGATCTTCGCGGAACGGTCGCCTGTAGACACCATGGTCTTCCTCTTTGCGGAAATCTCGTTCAGGTACTTCTCGTACTCCAGATTGTAGAGACGGGTACGCAACTCAGCCAACGCCTTGTCGAAGTTCTTCAGCTGAGACTTCTCATCCTGACACTGCACGACCAGACCGGTCGGAATATGGGTCAGACGGATAGCGGAATAGGTTGTGTTCACAGACTGTCCACCAGGGCCGGAAGAACAGAAAGTATCCTTACGGATATCATTCATGTTCAGTTCGATATCGAACTCGTCCGCCTCCGGAAGCACTGCGACGGAAGCGGCGGAAGTATGTACACGCCCCTGAGTCTCCGTCTGCGGCACACGCTGCACACGATGCACGCCGGACTCATATTTGAGCACGCCGTAGACTCCATCACCGCTCACCTTGCAGACGATCTCCTTGAAACCGCCGGAAGCGCCCTCGGACTGGCTCGTCACCTCACACTTCCAACCTCTACGCTCAAAATATTTCGTGTACATACGGAAAAGATCACCGGCGAAAATGGCCGCTTCGTCACCGCCAGCACCGCCACGGATCTCCAGAATCGCGTTCTTGCTATCCTGAGGGTCAGCCGGGATCAGCAGGAGCTTGATGTTCTGCTCCATGTCAGGAATCTTCGGCTCCAGTTCAGCGATCTCTTCCTTCGCCATTTCACGCAGGTCCTCATCCTTCTCATTCTGAAGGATGTCCTTCGCCATCTCATAACTCTCCATCACCTGCCTGTACTCGTTGCCGGCCTTGATGATCGGTGCAAGCTCCTTGTACTCCTTGTTGAGCTGCACGTACTTCTTCATATCTGATATCACTTCAGGATCAGCAAGCTGGTTCTGGAGCGATTCATATTTGTCCTGAAGGCCCAAGACCTTCTCCAACAGTGAATTTTCTGCCATAAAATATTATATTGATTTGATATAACAACGTCTTCTCATATAGAGTTCCTTGAACTCGTAACGATCCCACACATTGATGGCCGTATTGGTCTCGATCTGAGGATTCGTGATCGCCACCTTGCAGCCGGCCCGCTGGAAAGCGGTCGCCATCAGCACATGGAAAATGGAGGATACCCCCGTATTCTGCCATTTCGGTGCAGCGCCGGTCAGCATCAGGTCAATGTTCTCGTAATTCTTCATTGCCCTGAGCAGATGGATCCAGCCGAACGGAAACAGATGTCCGTTGCATTTCTTCAAGGCCGTGGACAAGGACGGGAAAGCGATGCCGAACGCGGCGAAATCATTGTTCTCGTCCATCACCAGAGCGGACAGCTTCTTATCCAGCATCGAGATGGACATCTTCGCTTCCTCGGCAGCCTCGGCTTCGGTGAACGGGATGAAGTTGTAGACGATCCCGCTGAAACAATCATTGTAGATCTCGAAGAAGCGTTTCACCATCTTCCTGTCTTTCTTCAGCTGGTCGATATCCGCCTCATGGAGCTTGTAGCGCTCCTGCAGACGCTCGGCGATGCTTCTCACACGGTCCGGAACGCCCTGGTCCGCCTTGATCTTGTACTGGATCCAATCATATTCTTTCTCATAACCCAGACGGATCATGAAATCATTGTAATACGGATAATTGTACAGGCAGTTGAACGGAGGCATGTTCTCATAGCCCTCGACCAGCATTCCCTGCTTGCCAAGCGTGTTGTAGAACAGAGGTCCATGAACTTCATCCATACCATGTTCCTTTGCCCAGGTCTCAGCCGTGGAAAGAAGCAGTTGCGCCACCTTGATGTCATCGATGGCATCGAACCAGCCGAAACGTACCCTCTTCTTCTGATACAGTTCGTTGTAACGAGGATTGATCATCGCACAGATACGACCGACCACCTTCTTGCCGTCCATCACCATCCACAGTTTCTGCGTACAGTATTCCAGAGCGGCATTCTTGGTCAATGTGTCAAGCTGGTCAGAATCCAGCGCCGGCACATATTGAGGACAATCCTTGTACAGCTCTCTCGGGAACTTGACAAACTTCTTCAAATCCCTACGAGATTCCACTGTAATTACTTTATATTCACCCATTTATATAGATTTAGGTTCATACTCCACCTGAAATAGGCAAAAGTTCTGTGCAAATTTAGCAAAAAGAATTAAAATTCCGCACTCTGCCTCAGGTATTCCAAGGCAGCCTGGGCACAGGCACAACCGAAGACCGGCGGAATGTAGGAGATCGTCCCGACCTGGGATTTCTTGTTGCGGTCCTCACAAGGAACGATCGAATCCTTATCCGGAAGTTCCTCGGAGAAAACCACCTTGAAGCCTTTGCTGATGCCCATATGCCTGAGGCGTTTCCGCACGATATAGGCCAATGGACAATTGAAGGATTTGCTGACATCCGTGATGCGCACCTTCGTCACGTCGAACTTCGCCCCGGCCCCCATGGAGGAGACCAATGGAATCCCGCTGTCCATCGCCCATTTGATGAGGTTGAGCTTCGGGGCCAATGTGTCGATGGCATCGACCAGGAAGTCAATGCGGTAGCCCCCCAGCTGCGCAGCGACCTGATCAGCTTCCAGATACTCCTCCACGATCGTCAGATCAAGCTCCGGATTGATATCCTTCAGACGAGCCGCCAGCACCGCGCACTTCGGTTTCCCGACCGTCGAATCCAAGGCCAGCAGCTGACGGTTCTTGTTCGAGAGGTTCACCTCATCGCTATCGAGGATGAGCAGATGGCCGACACCAGCCCTCACGAGCATCTCCGCGGCATAACCGCCGACACCGCCCACGCCGATCACCGCGACATACGAATCTTCGAAATGCTGGAGCATCTTGTCCCCGACCAGCATACGGGTCCTTACTTTCCAATCTTCCATAGCCCCATTGACCTAAAGACCTTCTGCCTTCGCTTCATCCCAGATCTCGTCCATCTCGGCAAGCGTCATATCCGTCAGATTGCGCCCCTGGCGGATGGTATGCTCCTCGAGATAAGTGAAGCGGTTGCGGAACTTGGCGCAGGTACGTTCGAGTGCAGTATCCGGATTCAGATCATACAGTCGAGCGGCATTGACGACAGAGAACAGGTAATCGCCGAGCTCGCCCTCAGCACGATCCTTCGCAGCCTTGAACTCAGCCTCGTCATCGGCCTTATCCATCGCCTCAAGTTCCGCCTGGTACTCGCCCAGTTCTTCCTTCACCTTGTCCCAGACCTGCTCCTTCCTCTCCCAATCGAAGCCGACACCACGGGCCTTGTCCTGCATACGGTAAGCCTTGAGAAGCGGCGGAAGGGTCACCGGAACGCCGGAAAGCACCCGCTTGTTGCCGCCCTTCTCCTTGGTCTTGAGCATTTCCCAGTTACGGGCGACCTCGTCCGCATCAGCGACCTTCACGTCTCCGAACACATGAGGATGACGATAGATCAGTTTCTCGCAAAGCGCATTGATGACGTCCACGATATCGTAATCCTGCTTTTCCTCACCGATCTTCGCGTAGAACAGCACATGGAGCAGGAGATCACCCAGCTCTTTCTTGATGTTCGGCTTGTCGGCATTCATGATCGCATCGCTCAGTTCATAAGTTTCCTCGATGGTCTGGACGCGCAGAGACTCGGTCGTCTGCTTGCTGTCCCAGGGGCATTTCGCGCGAACCTCATCCAGGACATCCAGGATGCGGCCGAAAGCCTCCAGTTTTTCTTCTCTCGTTTTCATTATCTCAGTTTTACGAATTTCTATCCAACGGCAGAAGCATTCTTCGTCTGCCGGGGACAAAATTACGAAAAATTACTATCTTTGAGAGTACTAACACAAACATTCGATAACACGGAAACGAATTATGCTCCAGCCGATCCATTTCGTGACAGCCGATGAAGCTGTCCAGACCGTCAAGTCCGGTGACCATGTCCATTTCAGCAGTGTCGCCAGCGCACCGAAAGTCCTCATCGACGCTCTCTGCAGACGCGGAGACCGGAAAGAACTGCAGGACGTGCACATCCATCATCTACACACCGAAGGCCCGGCGCCCTATACGGACCCGAAGTATGACGGAATCTTCTTCCATCAGGCTTTCTTCGTCGGGGCCAATGTGCGTGCCGGTGTCCAGTCCGGCTATGCGGACTACATTCCAGTGTCGCTGAGCGAGACCCAGCAGCTTTACCGCTGCGGTGCTGTTCCCTGTGACGTCGCCATGATCCAGGTCTGTCCGCCAGACAACAATGGCTTCGTCTCCTTAGGCACTTCCGTCGACGCGACCCTGGCCGCGATCGAACAGGCGAAGACCGTCATCGCCGTGGTCAACAGAAACGTCCCTCGTTCCTTCGGACAGGCGCTGATCCCGATGTCCCTCATCGACCTTTTCGTGGAAGACGACACCCCTCTTGTCCCAGCCCATTTCCGGGAACCGGATGAAGTACAGAAAGTCATCGGCCGCAACTGCGCGGAACTCATCGAAGACGGAGCCTGCCTCCAGATGGGCATCGGCTCCTTACCGAACGCTGTCCTGGCTCAGCTCCATGGACACCGGGATCTGGGCATCCATACGGAAATGTTCGCGGACGGCGTCCTGGAACTCGTCAAAGAAGGAGTGATCACCGGACGACGCAAAGGAACGGACCGGGAAAAACTGGTCGCGACTTTCCTGATGGGATCACCGGAAGTCTATGACTTCATCGACAACAATCCGATGGTCGCCATGATGGATGTCGGTTACACGAACAATCCGTACATCATTTCCCGCAATACGAAGATGACAGCGATCAATTCCGCCGTCGAGATTGACCTGACCGGTCAGGTCTGTGCGGACTCGATCGGCACGAAACACTACTCAGGTGTAGGTGGGCAGCTGGATTTCGTATTGGGAGCCTCCTATTCGGAAGGCGGAAAGGCCATCATCGCCATGCCATCCTGCACAGGATCAGGAGCCAGCAAGATCATCCCGACGGTGAAGCCCGGTGGAGGGATCGTGACACCACGCGCCCAGGCGCACTGGATCGTCACCGAATACGGTGCCGTGAACCTCTACGGCCGCTCCATGCAGGAACGTGCCCGACTGCTGACCAGCATCGCGGCACCTCAGCACCGTGAAGCTTTGGAACGCGCAGCCTTCGAGCGCTTCGGTCCTCATTACCTGAGGGTCAGATAGAACCGCGAAGATTATCCTCCGGACAGATGATCAGTTTCCAGCGACAGCAGCCTGCGCTCTACGGCGTTCGGTCAACGCACGCTGGAACTTGCGGGCATTGCGCAGATGCTCGGTATAAGTAGCTGCGAAATCATGCGTGCCGTCGAAATCAGGGCTGGCGCAGAAATAAAGATAACGGTGGCTATCCGGATGGAGCACGGCCTCCAGCGCCGCTTTCTCCGGCACATTGATCGGAGCCGGCGGCAGACCGGTATGCCTGTAGGTATTGTATGGAGAATCCACTGCCAGATGTTTCTTCAAGATGCGATCCAAAGTATAGTCATGGCAGAATGCAATGGTCGGATCCGCCTGAAGACGCATTCCCCTGTGGTAACGGTTCAGATAGACGCCCGCGATAGTCGGATACTCCTCCTGCATCAGGGACTCACCGGTCACGATGGAAGCCAGGACCTCGACCTGTTTCGGGGTCAGTCCCTGCGCGGCAGCCGCCGCACGACGTTCCTCATTCCAGAAACGCTCATATTCACGTTGGAAACGATTGAAGATCTCATCGATGGAAAGGGTCCAGTACATCTCATAGGAATCCTTCAAGAAAAAGCCGAACACATCCTCCGGTGTACGGCCGTAACGGCTCAGGAAGGCAGAGTCACAGAGGGCATTCATGACGGTCGTGGAATCCACCATCATCTGCCGGCTGATCCGCTGTGCCAGACGATCCTTCATCCGCAAGGTGCCGCTGAGCACCAGATGATTGTCTGCCGTCTGCCAGCCGAAGAGCAGCTTGCGGGCCACTCCGACACTGGTCGTTTCGGGCGAGATTTCATATTTACCCGGCCTGATATTGCGGACCGCACCGTCAACGATACCGTCACACAAGCCAACCTTGCGGAAAGCACGGTCCAGACTGCGCGGACGCAACATTCCTGCACCGGTGGACAAAGAATCCGAAATCTCCGCCAAGGAAGTCTCGGGATAGACATAGAGAAAATAACTTTCCTGGAAATTCGGAATCTTATTGTCAATGTACCAGCGGCCTCCGATGAAGCCTGCTGCTATGGTTCCTCCCAACAGCATGACCGTCAGGACCAGGCACCATACCGAGCATATTCTCTTCTTGTTCTTCATAGTTTCATCTATAAGCAAGTTGCAGTCCGGTCGTCATCACCTCAAGCGGATCAGATCGCCCGGCATCAGTTCAGATTCTGACTTGATCTTGTTGAGCTTCATCAGACAGCTCTTCTTCACCGCGAAACGTTGAGCCACGTCACGCAGGCTCTCCCCTTCCGCCAGAACATGTTTGTCCAGACCTTTGGCTGCCCTGTTCTTCTTCGCCTGGAGATAGACCACGGTTCCGGCGGCCAACGGTTCATCCTTCTTCAGGTCATTGAAACGAAGGATTTCTCGCTTGAACAGATCATAATCATGAGCGATCTCGGCATAGGTCTCGCCTTCCTTGGCATAGATGAACGGCACCCCGTTCTGGGAGAACATCTTACGGGACAGAGAGAATGCGAAAACCTCGCGGCTGCCGGCCTCCATCGGCTTTGCCTGCTCCAGTCTGGACGGAGACTCCGGCACAGCAGCCTTCTCCTCCACCCTACCATTGACCTTCATCTTCGCGCTATCATAAGCATCCAGGTCATATTCTTCGATGAGCGAGATCAGTTTCTTCGGATAAGCCGGATCCGTCGCATAGCCAGCCTTCTTCAATCCGTAAGCCCAGCCCTTATAATCGGTCAGCTTCAAATCGAAGAGCGAACGGTAGCGGTCGTTATACCTCAGGAAATCCGAATGATCGAGAAAAGACTCCCGAGCCGTCACATATTTCCGGAAACACTCTCCTCTCCGATCATCATCATGATAAGCCTTGGCACCTTTCCAGTTGTGACACTTGATTCCGAAATGGTTGTTGTGCTCCCTCGCCAGTACCGAACGACCGGCGCTGGACTCCAGAAGCCCCTGCGCCAAGGTGATGCTGGCCGGGACACCCGTACGGTACATCTCCGAAACAGCAAGCTCGGCATATTCGCCGATATAAGCTCGACGATAGAAATCAAGGCTCTTGTCCGCCCCTGCCGGAAAAGCGAGCAGCAGCGAAAGGAATGCGATCAGGAAAGTTCTGTATCTTTTCATTTCATGGTCATTTATACGGCCTGTCTCGAGCTTTTCTCAGGTCAATGAGGCCAATGAAGCGCTAAGGTAGTAATTTTACTCCATTTTCACGAGAGGTACCTCATAGATATCTCCCTCATGAGTCAGATAAGTTTCCGGAAATATGGTCCGAGCCTCTTCCTGGAAAGCGCTGACATCCGGAAATCGGGAAGAATAATGACCGATCAGCAAGCGCTCGGCACGCGCTTCCAACGCACAGCGTGCGGCATCGGCCGTCGTCGAATGGAAGGTTGTCCGCGCGAGGTCCGCCATTTCGACCGGGAAAGTCGCTTCATGGTAAAGCAGAGACACGCCTTGCACCCAGGAAGCCAGTTCCGGGAAAGGAGCGGTATCGCTGCAATAAGCATAGCTGCGCGGGACATAAGGCTGATAAGCCACCTCATCATTGATCGGAAGACCGCCGCGAAGCACTTCCTCCCCACGTTTGATACTGGCAATCTCCGCCACTCCCAGCCCGTAACGTTCGATCGCTTCTTTGCGGACATTCAGCTGAGGAACCTTCTCACGGATCAGGTAGCCACAGCATTCGATCCGGTGGTTCAATGGAAAAGACAGCAGTTCTATGTTCTTCGTACTGAATACGACCTGCGGTTCCTTCATCGTCGTCACGACATGATGGATCTCATAACGGAGTCCTTCTCCGAAAGTAGATTTGAAGAAGTCCAGGATCGGCCCCAGAGCGCGCGGACCATAGATGTTCAAGCACCCCGTCCGGCCCAGCATGGCCATTGTGGACAGCAAGCCGAAAAGACCGAAGCAATGATCACCATGGATATGCGAGATGCAGATGTCGGATATCTTCAGGAACGAGATTTTCTGACGTCTCAGGTTGATCTGGGCAGCTTCGCCACAATCCAATAAAAACAAGCGCCCACGTACGTCTAGTACCTGGGCGCTTGGATATCTGCAAGTAGTGGGCAGGGCAGATGCCGTGCCCATTACATGAAGTGTAAAATTCATCTTGAGGACGAATTACTCACCTTTCTCGAGTTTGTCTTTCAAAGCAGCGAGTGCGTCGATGTCACCAAGGGTGGTCTTCTCGATGCTGGTGTTGATCTTGCGGACAGCCTTCTTGGTGCTGTCAGCCTCAACAGATGCTTTCTCTGCTTTGATTTCCTCTGAAGAGTAAGTCTTCACGTGAGAAAGAGTGATCTTCTTGGCGTTGCGTTTGAGATCCATCACGCGGAATGCGAGAGTCTCACCTGCAACCGGCATTGAACCATCCTCTTTGACGAGCTCTCTGTTGAAGCAGAATGCGTCAACGTCAGCGTCGAGAGTGATGACAGCGCCTTTCTCAGTGATGCTTGCGATCGGAGCCTCGATAACTGTACCTACAGCGTATTTAGCCTCGATCTCATCCCATGGGTTAGGAACGAGCTGTTTGTGGCCAAGGCTGAGCTTGTGGTTCTCCTCGTCGAAACCAAGGATGACAACCTCGATGCTGTCACCTGTAGCGACAAGTTCTGAAGGATGTTTGATCTTGTTCCAGGAGAGGTCGCTGATGTGTACGAGACCCTCGATACCTTCCTCGAGCTCTGCGAATACGCCGAAGTTAGTGATATTGCGGACAATTGCAGTGTGCTTTGAGTTCACCGGATATTTCTCGTGGATGTTCTCCCATGGGTTAGGAACGAGCTGTTTCAGACCGAGGGACATCTTCTTCTCCTCTCTGTCGAGGGTAAGAACCTGAGCCTCAACCTCGTCACCGACTTTCAGGAAGTCTGAAGCGATGCGGAGTCTTGGAGACCATGACATCTCAGAAACGTGGATAAGACCTTCGACACCTGGCTCGATCTCTACGAATGCACCGTAGTCAGCGATGAGGACAACTTTACCCTTAACCTTGTCACCGACCTTGAGGTTCGGATCAAGAGCATCCCAAGGGTGCTGAGTAAGCTGTTTCAGACCGAGAGCGATTCTCTTCTTCTGCTCATCGAAGTCGAGGATGACGACGTTGATCTTCTGGTCGAGGGAAACGACCTCTTCCGGATGATTGATTCTGCCCCATGAAAGGTCTGTGATGTGGATGAGTCCGTCTACGCCACCGAGGTCAACGAATACACCGTAACCTGTGATGTTCTTGACAGTACCCTCGAGAACCTGACCTTTCTCGAGCTTGCTGATGATCTCGCTCTTCTGCTGCTCGAGCTCTGCCTCGATGAGAGCTTTGTGAGATACGACAACATTTCTGAACTCCTGGTTGATCTTGACGATCTTGAAGTCCATAGTCGTGTCAACATACTGATCGTAGTCGCGGATAGGCTTGATGTCGATCTGTGAACCTGGCAAGAAAGCCTCGATTCCGAACACATCGACGATCATACCGCCCTTCGTACGAGTCTTGACATAACCTTTGACGATCTCGTTGTTGTTGAATGCGTCGTTGACCATATCCCAAGAACGGAGCTGACGTGCTTTCTTGTGAGAAAGAATGAGCTGACCTTTCTTGTCCTCTGCGGTCTCGACATAAACTTCTACTTTGTCACCGACTTTGAGATCCTGGTTGTAACGGAACTCCGGAGCCATGATGACACCTTCACTCTTGTAACCGATGTTGACGATCACTTCTCTTTTGCTGATGCTGGTAACGACACCCTCTACAACCTCACCTTCAACGACTTTTGAAAGCGTAGCGTCATAAAGCTTGCTGATGCTGTCCTTGTCTACATCTGCGCCGTAGACATCAGTGCCCTCGAATGCATCCCAATCGAACTGATCAGGATCCACTGAAGCGTTCAAGGCTACCTTTGCGGTCTCCTCGACTGCTGGAGTCTCCTCCACTGCAATGTTTTTGTTTTCTTCCATAATTGATTGATTTAAACAAATTAGGGGTTTAACATTATGTTGTTCCTTCTCCCCGGATGGACCCGATATGCCTTATAAAGCCATAAAAAAGCGCACCCCTGAGGACAAAGGCGCGCAAATATAAGCATAAATTTCAGAGAAACAAGCGCTAAAGCAACTTTTTCTTTTTAAATATCAGCAAGATAAGACCGAAGGACAAAGCCATGAGTACCAGTACGATGACCCAGTCCCAACCGGTGCCGGTCGCCGGCAGCCATACGTTCATGCCATAGAAGCTGGCGATGAGAGTCGGTGGCATCAGCAGCAGGGAAACCAGCGTGAAGACCTTCATGATCTTGTTCTGGTCCAGGCTGATCAGACCGATCACCGTATTCTGCAGATACTCCAGACGCTCGAAACCGAAGTCCGTATGGTTGATCAGGGAAGAGATGTCCTTCAGAAGCACATTCAGCTTCTTCTGATAATCGGACGGAAACTTGCTGCTCTTGAGAATGGAAGAGATGGTACGCTGCTTATCGATGATGTTCTCACGGACGAGCATGGTGTTTTCCTGCAGCTGATTGATATCCAGCAGGAATTCTTCATTGATATCCTCACCGAGGGTCACCTTCTTGTTATACTGCTCGATCTCCCGGGACATGAGCTCGATCATATCGGCATCCAGGTCGATACGCTGCTCGAGGATGCTGATGAAGACGATGTTTCCGGTCGGATAAAGCTGCGGGAAGGCCATCACCCTGCGCTGCAGATCCGTAAAGCTCTTGAGCGGAGATTCACGCAATGTCGTCAGCACGGTATCGCTCAGGATGAAGGAAACGGTCTCCATGGAATACTCCTCCGGACCAGGAATCAGGAAGTTCGTGTTCGCGAAGATAGCGACCTCATTCTCGAAGAAACGAGAAGAACTCTCGATCTCTTCAGCCTGCGCCCTACTCTGTACGGTCGTACCCAAGAAAGCCTCTGCAGCCCTTTTCTCCTCACCCGAGGGATTGAACAAATCTATCCAAACCACACTCTCCTTCCGCATCGTTCTCAGATCATTCTCTGAGAGTGAAAATACGATCTGATCGTTTTCTCTGTAAAATATCTGGATCATACCGTCCCTTTTTAATGGTGAAACTTAACGTACAGACATCCCGTTACAGGATAAGTCTGCAAAAATATGCTTTTTTTCCCGGAAGGCAAAATTTTCAAGCTACTGCGGTCTGAAAATCTGACGGTTCGTCAACGAACGACCGAGCGTCAGCGAGTCCGCATACTCCAGATCGTCACCGAAACCCAAGCCACGGGCCAATGAAGAGATCTTCACCCCGAAACGAGCCAGCTGCCGGTAAATGTAGAAAGAAGTCGTCTCTCCCTCCACATCGCCGCTCAACGCCAGAATGACCTCGATGCCGGAAGTCTCCCCTTCAGCGCAATCAGCGCAAAGACCTTTCACCCGACTGACCAGCTGAGAGACCGTCAGATCGGAAGGTCCGATCCCGTTGATCGGGGAAATGATTCCGCCCAGCACATGATACACTCCCCGGAACTGTCCGGTATTCTCGATGCTCATCACGTCCCGCACATTCTCGACCACACAGATCGTCCGATGGTCCCTGGACTTGTCCGAGCAGACCGAGCACAGTTCGCCGTCTGAAATCATCATGCACTCCTTGCAATAATGCACCTCATCCCGCAGCGCGTTGATCGCCGCCGTGAAATGATGGACGTTTTCCTGCGGCTGCTTCAGCAGATGAAGCGCCAGGCGCAAGGCACTGCGGTTACCTACTCCAGGGAGAGAGCTGATGGCATCGACGGCCTCTTCTAAAAGTTTGGATGGATAGTTGTTCTTGTACATGCAATATACTATATAGGTCAATGATTGGAGCGATGGTAAGGAATCAGGCGGTCGATCGGATCTTTCACGAAACCTGTGAACCTCACCCCGTGCATCAGCCCGATCTTCCGGAGCTGTTCCTCACACATCCAGCCGAAAGTGCCGACCACCCCCACCTCATGATGGGCCACGTCATAAGTCAGCACCGAACGCTGGAGATAAGCCTCGAAATTCCGGAACAGCAGCTGCGACACATAAGGATGGTCGCGGTACTCCAGAATGAAAGGCACGAAATGCGCCAGGTACCGGGAAGGAGCCTCCTCCCTGTAAATGTGCCGGACAATGGTCTCGTAGCTGGCATCGAACTCCCGGCAGAACGGCTCCGCCACCTCCGGCGGCACCAGATTCTTGAAAAGATCTGCGATGAAATCACGTGCGAAAACGGCACCGCTCCCCTCATCCCCTAAGATGAAGCCGCCGGAACGGACCTTGAAATGAACATTCCGTCCATCATAGAAACAGGTGTTCGATCCCGTTCCCAGAATAGAGACTATTCCTGCCTCGTTGCCCCAGAGTGCTCGTGCCGCAGCCACCATGTCCGAATTGAACTCGACCTGTGCCTTCGGAAAATGCCGGAGAAACATAGCCTCCAGTTCCGGTTCAGGACGATCCGCGACCAGACCGGCGGCATAGAAGTAGATCTTCTCCACCCGCTCCGTCGGACAGGCTGCCAAAAGTCCCTTGCAGGCCTCGTCCAGGATCGCCTCCATGGCAGGCTCGTCCATCAGGGCCACATTGATGCCTCGGGTCCGGCACTGACGGGTCTCCCCCGTATTCTTGTCAATGAGCGCCCACGAAATCTTCGTAGCGCCGCTTTCTGCAATCAGAATCATATGCTAATCGATATATTGTCCATGTCTGCGCCAATGAACCAGTCCGAAGACAGCAGACACGATGTAGACGGCGGACAAGGCGGACATCCACCACAGTCCTTCCATCATGTTGTAAACGGTCCAGACCGCATTCGCCAAGATCCAGACATACCACTGCTCGATATAGGCTTTCGTCAGCCAATAAGTGCCGATGGCACTGAGCACGACATTCAGGACACTCAGCCAGCTGGAAAGCTTTTCCGTCCAGAGGCCGATTTCCTGAAGGAATTGAGGCACAAGGACCATGCCTGCAACCAGCAGAGCCAGTCCCAGCGTCACTTCCTTCTTGCTCAGGTGCTTCATGACCAGGACATCCTTTTCCGGAGCCGCACTGTCCTTGGCACTCCCCTTGAAAGTCTTCCACTGATAAAGTCCATAGACCGAAATCACGGTATAGTAGAGATACAGCAGGAACATCGGCAAGCCGTCTCCCGGAGCAGAAGCATCCGGCATCATGCTGCGGACAAAGATCGTTCCGTATACGCCCATGGTACCCAGGGAAGTCACCACACCGAGGACCCACATCGAATTCTTCTGCAAGACCTCCAATATAACATAAATCACCCCCGTAACGAGGGTGATTATCTCAAGCGATTCCATTACATCCATAACGGAAGCATATGACCGGTTAAAGAACTTCGATAAGTTCCACCTTGAATACCAATGCGCTGTAAGGAGGGATGGCACCTGGAGCGCCAGTCTCACCGTAAGCGAGGTTGTAAGGGATGTAGAACTCATAGGTAGCACCTTCTGACATCAGCTGCACACCCTCCGTCCAACCGGCGATCACCTGGTTCAGACCGAAAGTAGCGGGTTCATTCCTGTCATAGGAGCTGTCGAACTTGTGGCCGCTGATGAGCGTACCCTCATAATGGCATTTCACCTGTGAAGTCGCAGATGGTTTTCTGCCGGTACCCTCTTTGATGACCTTGTACTGCAGACCGCTCGGAAGCACCGTCACGCCCTCTTTCTTGGCGTTCTCCGCAAGGAAATCTTCACCTTCCTTACGGAAAGCCTCAGATACTCTTGCCACTTCCTCTTTCTGCCTAGCTTCGAGATCACCGAAATATTTGTCCAGCAGCTTGCCGGCCTCCTCGAACGGGATAGCAGGCTCTTCACCATCAAGCAATGCTTTCAGACCTGCGGAAAAATCCTCGAAGTTCACATCCTTCACTCCGGAAGAAATCATGTTGTGGGCGATGCTCATGCCCAGTGCATAACTTGTCTTGTCCATCTTCTGCCGAAATTATTTGGTAGCCATCGCCGCGATAGCGATTGAGTTCAACTTAGTATCGATGCTGTCAGCACGGCTGGAAAGGACACATGGAACCTTTGCGCCGACGACCATACCTGCCTGGTGCACACCTGCAGCAAGTTTGGAATTCGTCTTGTAGAAGACATTCGCAGACTCGATGTTCGGGAAGAGCAAGCAGTCGGCATCACCGGCAACCGGACTGACAAGATGTTTGATCTCCACGGACTCCTGGTCGATAGCGACATCCAATGCAAGAGGACCGTCAGCGACACAACCCTTGATCTGACCTCTCTCGACCATCTTTGCAAGAAGAGCAGCCTCTACGCAAGCCGGCATACCGACCATCATCTGCTCAGTAGCAGCGATGAAAGCGACCTTAGGCTGACTGATGCCCATGGAATGAGCGGTGTTCACCAGATAGTTGGTCATGGCGATCTTCTGTTTGAACTCAGGAGCAGGGATGACGGCCATATCACTCAAAAGGATGAGCTTATGATAGTTCGGATTCTCGATCACGGCTACATGGCTGAGGACAGCTTTCGGAGGCAGGAGACCGCACTCCTTGTTCAGAATGGCCCTCATGAACTTGTCTGTGGAGCAAAGACCTTTCATCAGGATATCACCTTCACCGTCACGGACCATCTGGACAGCCTGAGCGACTGCCTTCAGCTCGACCGGATTATGTACGACAGTGAATTTGGCGATGTCAATACCTTCAGCAGCACACTGCTCCTTGATAAGATTCTCATCACCTACGAGCGTAACGTCAACGATACCGAGGTCAATGGCCTGGCTGGCAGCTCCGATCGTGTGGCCATCCACACCCCAGGCTGCGATCATTCTCTTTCTAGCTCCCCTGTTCTTGAGCTCTGCAAAAATGTCAGTAAATTTTGTAAACATCTTATATTAGTTGGTTTAATGATTATTCTTCTTCGTTCAGGACAATGTTCATGGTATCGCGTGCGATCATCAGTTCCTCATTGGTCGTGATGGCAGCTACCTTGACCGCTGAATCAGGAAGTGAGATCATCACATCCTCACCGGCGATCACGTTGGCCTCATAATCGAATTTCACACCGAGGTAAGTGAGGTTCTCGCAGACTCTGCGGCGGAGACGGCTGTTGTTCTCACCGATACCACCCGTGAAGACGATGAGATCCACGCCGTTCATGGCGGCGGCATAGGCACCGATCTGCTTGGTGATCTCGTAAGTCAGTTTCTTGAGCGCGAGCTTGGCCCTTGCGTTGCCGGCGTTGGCAGCCTCATTCAGGTCACGGGCATCGGAAGAGATGCCGGAGATGCCGAGGAAGCCGGATTTCTTGTTGAGCACCCTGCTCATCTCCTGCGGAGTGAAACCTTCCTTCTCCTCCAGGAAAGTAACGATCTCAGGGTCGATGTTACCGCAACGGGTACCCATCGTGAGACCCTCGAGCGGAGTCAGACCCATGGTCGTATCGATACATTTGCCGTTAGCGACCGCAGCGATGGAACTTCCGTTTCCGAGGTGACAGGTGATGATCTTGGAATAGTTCAGATCCAGACCTGCGAACTTCGCACCTTTCGCGGACACATATTTATGGCTGGTGCCGTGGAATCCGTATCTGCGGATACCGTATTTCTCATAGTACTCGTATGGAATCGCATACATGTAAGCGTATGCAGGCATGGTCTGATGGAAAGCCGTATCGAAGACGACGACCTGAGGGACCTCAGGAAGCACCGCAGACACAGCCTTGATACCCAAGATGTTGGCAGGATTATGAAGCGGAGCGAGCGCAGCGCACTTCTCGATCTGCTCGATCACATGGTCGTTCACCAGCGTACTGCAGACGAACTCCTCGGCGCCATGGACTACACGGTGTCCGACAGCCTCGATGTCCTCAAGGGTCTTCAGCACACCGTACTCCTTGTCAAGGAGAGCATCCATAACGGCCTGAATGCCGACCGTGTGGTCAGCGATAGGCATTTCCTTTACAAATTTCTCCTTACCGGTAGCCTGATGTTTGATGCAACCGATTTCCAATCCGATTCTTTCAACCAGACCTTTGGCCAAAAGATCATAGACCTCGTCATTCTTCATGTCAAGAAGCTGATACTTCAAAGACGAGCTTCCACAGTTAAGTACTAAAATTATCATATGATTATTAATTAGGGTAAACCTTTAAAAAATTTACATATATGCTTGCAAAGTTATAAAAATTCTCTGTATTTTAGCAAAAACGAGTACGAAATGACAGAGGAGAGAGAAATTGCGGGCTTCGTGCTTCCACTTGCCGCCGGCATCGCGGCCTGTTCCACCATCACATCCACTTTTCCGAGCGCAGGAGCGGGCATTTCAGGACTTCTCCTTGCCCTCGTTCTCCTATGGATAGGCTGGAAGCACCGCTGCGACAGAGGGCCGGTTCTCGTCGCCAGCGCGGCAGCGGCTTTCTTCACCGGACTCTTCCTGTTCTCCACCTGGAACATGAGCCATATCCTCCACCCGTTCGAGTTCCCCTCCATCCGCGGTTCCATTGACCTGAACTTTCCACATGAAGAGACGAACGGACTGCTGAATGCCTTGATCACCGGCAACAAGAGCGAACTCTCCAAGAACACGATCTCAGCCTTCAGGAACAGCGGGGCGGCACATCTGCTCGCCCTCAGCGGGCTTCATCTGGGCCTTCTCTATGCCATTCTGCAGAAACTGCTGCTCCTCCTCGGCCGGAGTCTCACCGCACGCCGGATCCGTTGGTTCCTGCTGCTGCTCCTCGCTGGAAGCTACACTTTAGCGACAGGCGCCTCTCCTTCCCTGGTGCGCGCCTTCCTTTTCATTGTCCTGAACGAGACTTCCCGTCTGACCGGACGACCGCAGCGCACCGCGCAGATCCTCATGAGCGCCTTGACCTTGCAGCTGCTCCTCACACCAGCGGCCCTGCTCACGACCGGTTTCCAGCTTTCCTACCTTGCCGTAGGCGGCATCATCTACATTTATCCCCTGCTGGAACGATGCTGGCCAGACCCGGAAGACGAAGATCGCAGCTGGATGCGGAAAGTATGGAAATCCGCCTGCCTGTCCATCTCCTGCCAGCTCACCACCAGTCCATTGGCCTGGATCCGCTTCGGCAGCATGCCGGAACATTTTCTACTGACCAACCTGCTCGCCATTCCTCTTACCGGCCTGCTCATCCCCATCGCCCTGCTCACGATCATCCTGGAGGCCTCGGGCTGCTGCCCGGACTTCCTGCTGCTGACGGTTGACCGGCTCGCTTCAGCGCTGATCCGCCTGCTGGAGCTGATCTCCGTAATGTAAATCAACGGGAATCAATCGTTCATGTTGAAACCGGATGAGACCCAGGTCCTCATCGCACCCTCGTCATCATAGACCAGACAGGCCTCGACCTCCGGCTGATGCGCCTCCACGAAAGCCTGCGCTTCCTCCAGGCCGACCACCATACAATAGGTCGCATAAGCATCCGCCGTGAAACCGTCTTTCGCGATGACAGTTGCACTTAAAAGATTGTGCTCCACCGGACGACCGGTTCTCGGATCGATGGTATGGGCATATTTCCGTCCGTCCCGGACATAGAATTTCCGGTAATTGCCGCTGGTCACGATACCGCAAGGCCTGGCCGGAGCGGAAAAGACTCCGCAGATATCCGTTCCGGGCGCCTCGTTACCGTCCGTCGGCGTATCGATGGCCAAAGTCCAGGATTTCCCATGCGGGTTCAATCCCTGGCAATAGATTTCGCCGATATCCACCAGCATATCCTTGACACCGAGCGACTGCAGATAAGCCGCCACCCTGTCACAGCTGTAGCCCTGTGCTACCGCATTATAGTTCAGGACCGGCATCGCCTCGATCTCCGCATCTTTCAGCAAAGATTCCGGATAAAGCCGGCCATCCGGCAGGACCAGATAACGGATATTGCTTTTCAGCAACCCCATGCCGCAAGCGGCCCGAAGGCTGTCCACCACCTCGTCTGAAGGAAGTTCGCCCGAGCGGAAACCGAAGCCCCAAGCGTCGAAAAGCGGACCGGAAGCGACATCCACCACCCCTTCCGTCTCTTCGTAGATCCTGTAGGATTTCTCATACAGGTCAATGAAGACCTCCGTCGGCAGAACCGCTTCTCCAGCATTGAAATGAGTCAGCAGCGAATTCCTGTTATAGCCAGACAAGGAATTGTCGATGTCCAGCAGGATCGAATCCACCGCCTGCTGCAACTCCGCCTCATCCATGGTCAGAAGCCCCTGGTAACCGTTGAGATTCAAAGTGACATTATAGATACCGCCCTGCGCAAAGCCGGAAATCCGGACATACTTATCCTGCGGGCGGCAGGAAACCAGCGGCAAGAAAGCCAGGACCATGATCCCCATAGTAAACATATGCAGAAAACGACGCTGTTTCATATTCCTTTTATTTATAGAAGTGTAACATTTGAAGCAAAGTTAATGGATTTTTGGATTAATTTCTGCATCTTTGCAAGATTGAACCTATATTTTGATGAAAATGAAATTGAACACTGTCCTCAAGACCGCCATCATAGCAGGGCTGCTCGTCAGTACCGCAGCCTGCAAGAAAGACAAGAAAGAAGAAGTCCTCCCGAATCTCAAAGGTACGGTAATGACCAGTCTTCCGCGCTATCTCCTGCAAGGAGAGAAGATCGCTTTCACCCCGAAAGGAGTCACCCACCCGGAAAACAAGCCGATGGGATGGTACATCACGGTCAGCAAGGACAAGAAAGAAGTCTATAGGGACACCTTGAAGAAATTGAACGAGGAGAAGATCAAGGAATTCAGCTATGTCTTCCCTGCCGATTCCGTCGGCAACTACCAGATCCAATGCGCCGCTTATGCTGACGGCTACAACACGAACTACAGCAGCCGTCACCTCACGGTCGTAGGACCGCTGATGCGTGCCAAACCGATCATCATCAACGGAGAGACCGTCTACCAGCTGCGCAAGAACGAGCATGCTTCCATCACGGAGAGCGGCATTGACTTCAACAATGGCAAGTATTTTGATATAGAGAACCGTCGTTACTTCTACCATGAAGCGACCGAAGGCCTCTATTGGATGCAGGACAACCTCATGGAGCCAGGCAAAGGAAAAGCCTACACGAACGAAGAAGCCATGAGCAGCATCTTCGGAAGGTACTACTCCTGGGAGGAAGCGAAGACCGTCTGTCCGGAAGGCTGGAGACTGCCGACCGCATCAGAATGGGATGCCCTCGTTTCCAGAACGGAAGAACTGCTGAAAAGCGGGACAGAAGCAGGACAGACCGTACCGGGTGCCTGGGTCGCTGATGCCAGATTCCACGGAGTGACGATGTGGGAATACTGGCCGGCCAACGACCAGGGCATGGGAGACCTGACCAACGCCATGAAGATGTGCATGCTTCCGGTCGGCTATGCCAACCTGCCTGCTGACAAGTTCGACGGCATGTTCGAATATGCGATGTTCTGGAGCAGCGATGAGATCGACGCCAGCAAGGCCAGAGCATACGGCATCTACAACTACTGGAAAGAAGCGAAAACTTTCAGTATGGACAAGAAAAGCCATGGCCTGAGCGTCAGATGCGTCAAGGAGAAGTAACGCAGAACCTTGACAACAACATTTAAAAAGGAAAAGATATGAAAAATTCTACCAAGACACTGCTCATCACTTCAGGAGTGATCGTCGCCCTTGTCCTCTCCTGCGTCATCTGGGGAATCCGGGCGAACAACAAGATGGTCACTGCAGAAGAAGGAATCAACAGCGCATGGAGCCAGGTCGAGAACCAGTACCAGCGCAGAGCTGACCTCATCCCGAATCTCGTGAATACGGTCAAAGGTTATGCCGCCCATGAGTCCGGCACCCTCGAGTCCGTGACCGCCGCCCGCGCGAAAGCGACACAGCTCACTGTCGATGCGGACGACCTGACCCCGGAGAAACTGGCGAAGATCCAGAAAGCTCAGGGCGAACTTTCCGCGGCCCTCGGCAAGCTGCTCGCCATTTCCGAAAACTATCCGGAGCTCAAGGCCAATGAGAACTTCAGGGAACTCCAGGCACAGCTGGAAGGCACGGAGAACAGGATTTCCTTGGAACGCAAACGCTTCAACGACATGACCCGTTCCTACAACGCCATGATCCGCAGATTCCCGAACAGCATCATCGCGAACATGAACGGCTTCGAGAAGAAAGCCTATTTCGAAGCGGAAGCCGGCAGCGAGAAAGCTCCTGTCGTAGAATTCTAAAACAAGTTCCCCGATGGGAAGAAAACTGAAATATTTCCTCAGCTCCACAGTACTTCTGCTGTGGAGTTTTGCGCTATGTACCGCTCTGCCGAAAAAACCGGCCCAGGACCGGATGGTCAATGATTTCGCGAACATTTTCGACCGGAAGGAGACCCGCCAGCTGGAAATCGCACTGGAAAGATTCTACCAGGAGACCTCCAACTCAATCGTAGTCGTGACCGTCAATGATCTGGAAGGTCTCTCCGCCGCAGAATATGCCGCCACTCTCGGCCACAGCTGGGGAGTCGGCACGAAGGAGCATGAGAACGGCATCGTCGTCCTGATCAAGCCGAAGACCCGGGATTCCAGCGGTGAAGCCTTCATCGCGACCGGCTACGGTCTGGAAGGAGCCATTCCCGATATCTATGCCAACCGAATCGTGAACGAACACATGATTCCTTACTTCAGGCAAGGTGATTATTTCGGTGGAGTCGTCGAAGGCTGCAGGTTAGTGATGGCACTGGCTCAAGGAGAAATCAATGAAGTACCGGCCAAAGAGGAAGGCGGCTCGACGATGCTGCTCCTGCTGGCTCTGCTTTTCGTGGTCTATTTCGTACTCGTCTTCGCGAAGAACAAGAAAGGAAACAATGATGATTTCAACTCCGGAAACGGAGGGAACGGCAGCACACGCGATGAAGATATCTTCTTCGGACCGGTGATCTTCCCAGGTATGTTCGGAGGCGGACGCAGCTCCGGCGGCGGTTTCGGCGGAGGCTTCGGAGGAGGTTTCGGAGGTGGCGGCTTCAGTGGAGGTTTCGGCGGAGGCGGCTTCGGTGGCGGAGGCGGCGGTGGCCGCTGGTAAACAGGTCAAGACTGCAGAAAGCCGGCTATCTCAGGTCCGTGACGACCCAGGAAGCAGGCAACGAAGCCGCATCGAAGCGATAATGATCGACAGCCTTCAACGGCAGAAAAGACAGAGACGGGATAGTGATTGCAGTCACTGTCCCGTCTTTCATATACAGAACAGCCCCGACGATAGATTGAAAATCCGGCGTATAATGAACATCGACGGACATCACGCCCTCATCCTCCTTCGGCAGCATCACAACCTTCATGGAAGCTACAGTGAATTCATCGGACGGCACGGCATAGTCCCCGGCTGCCATGGACAAGTCAAACAAGGACTCGATTCCCGTCACGAAAAGAATCGGATTGTCCAGCAGGCTGGAAGTGGAAAGATCGAAGGCATCGATCACCAGTTCCTGAGCCTCGGGATCCTTCAGCCAGAGACTTCCCCCATCAGAAATCAGCTCGACCCCGTTCATCGTCATCCGATAAGCCTTGCCCTGAATCTCCGCATGACCGGCCCCATTGACCTTCGTCCCCTTCGTCTCCATCGAATAAGAGAAATCGACGATCACGCGATGGGTACGGACTTTCTCATAGAAACAGGCCAGTTCGGCAGGAACCTGAGCCATGGCAGCATAAGCCATGCCCAGACACAGGAATATGGATAACAATCTTTTCATGAAAGCCTCTATTTCAAAAATGAAGCCAAGGAATCTACTTCAGGAACGGAGCGATCAGTTCATTCAAGTCATCGAAGGTAGAAACCAGCACTTCACGTGGCTTGGAACCTTCCTGAGGACCGACGACACCAGCCGCTTCCAGCTGGTCCATGATTCTACCCGCCTTCGCATAACCGATACCCAGACGGCGCTGAAGGTCGGAAGTGGAACCTTTCTGGTTCATGACCACCATCTTGGCGGCATCTTCGAACAACGGATCGACAGAAGACATGTCAATGGAACCAGGAGCGCTTTCTCCCTCCGGAGTTTCCGGCATCGGCAGGTAATAAGGCGTCGTATAGCACTGATGCCACTTGGTCTGGCCACCGATGAACTTCGTGATCTTGTTGATCTCGTCCATGCTCACCAAAGCGCACTGCACACGTTCCATCTCCACACCGGCGTAATAGAGCATATCACCCTTACCGATCAGGTTCTCGGCACCGTTGGCATCCAGGATCGTCGATGAATCCGTTCTGGAAACCACACGGAAAGCGATACGGGTCGGGAAGTTCGTCTTGATCAGACCGGTGACCACATTCACGGTCGGACGCTGCGTCGCGATGATCACATGGATACCGGCCGCCCTACCCTTCTGAGCCAGACGCACGATGGAGTTCGTGACATTGCGAGCGATCGCCTTCGCATCACCGCCCGGACCGCCGGACATCGTGAGATCGGCATACTCATCGATCACCACCACCAGATAAGGCAAGAAACGGTGTCCATCGTTAGGATTCAGACGCCTGTCCTTATATTTCTCATTATACAGCTTGATATTGTTCACTCCGCCCTTGCTCAGCAGCATGTAACGCTCATCCATCTCCACACAAAGAGAATTCAGTACCAGATCGGCTTGTTTCGGCTGCTTGATGATCGCGTTCTCAGCCTCATCCTCAGCATTCGCGGCAGTCGGAAGTACGGCCAGATAATGATGAAGCAATGCCTTGTATGCGGAGAACTCCACCATCTTCGGGTCAATGAAGACCAGTTTCAGTTCTGATGGATGCTTCTTGTACAGCAGTGAGGAAATGATGACGTTCAGACCGACGGATTTACCCTGCTTGGTCGCACCGGCGATCAGCAGATGCGGAGCATCCGCCAAGTCGAAGGTCTTCACCTTCTGCGTGATCGTATAACCAATGGCTACCGGGAGTTCCGCCTTGCTGTTGCGGAAAGAATCATCGTTCAGCATCGCCTTGAGCGGCACGATGGACGGAACTTTGTTCGCCACCTCGATACCGACGGCATCTTCCAGCTTCACGACACGGACTCCCCTGGCTTTCAAGGAAATGGCAATATCCTCCTCAACGTTCCTGATCGAAGCGATCTTCACGCCAGGAGCCGGGATAATCTTGTACAAGGTGACAGTCGGTCCCGGGATGGCCGTCACCTTATCGATCTTGATACGGTAATTCAGCAGCGTCGTGCGGATCTTATTGTTGTTGCTCTCCAGCTCTTCCTTGCTCACCTCATGATACCCGTCCGCATAATCGTTCAGCAGATCCAGAGACGGAAACTCATAACGATCCAGATCGCTGCGCACATCGATCCGCGGCAATTCCTCCGTCACTTCCTTGTTGAAGGATTCCCCCTGAATGATTTCCATCTCCTGATGCTCTCCAGGTATCTCCGCACCCGGAACGCCTTCAGCCGGCTGTCCGGCAGCTGCAGACACCTCTTCTGCGCTCGCGTCGGCAGCGACGGCAGGCTCCTCCATGAACGGCGGCTCCATATCGGCCATTCCGTCCTGTCCGGCAGTCGGATCGGTATCGGCCTTTTCAGTGGTCTCCGTCTCCGTACCGGCTCCTCTATCCTGAGCGGCAACGGCGACGGCAGACTCATCGGCCTGATGCTCCAGCAGTTTCCTTTCCTTCGGCTTGCAGGAGAACTTCTCCTTCATCCGGCGGAAGAAAGGACCGTAATTGCTCTGATCGGAAACCTTGTTCAACCCCTGAACCACCTTGTCACTCATGCGGATGCCCCAGATCAGGAAACAGAACAGAATCAGCAACAAGGTCGGAATGCAGCCGACCAGTCCTTTCAGCCAACGCACGACAGCCGCTCCCGTATAACCGCCCAGACCTCCCTCCAGGAAAGTATCGTCAGAGACCAGTTCCGCGCAATAGGTCAGCAGCAGGGAAAGCAGGAAGGTTCCTGCAAAGATCATGAAGACCTTACGTACAGGACGACGCACATCCAGACTGAAGAACAGGCTCCAGCCTCCCCAGAAAAGAAGAGCGATCAGAGAAAAGCTGGCCAGTCCGAACGTCTGTGCCATAAGGAAACGCCCCCAGATGAAGCCCAGGCTTCCGCCGTCATTCCCGACTTCCTCCGCAATATCTGAAGCCTGAGTCAGCAGACTCTGGTCCGCCTGCCAGGTAAAGATATAGGAAACGGAAGAAATGAGGCTGAAGATACCGAAAAAGAAGATAGCCACGGCAAGCACCTTGACTACCAGTTCTTTATTTTCAGGACTCAGCTTGAACTTCCACTTCAGATTCTTTTCTTTCGGCTGCTGTTCAGCCGGTCTCTTCTTTCCGATCATTTGGTCTACTTACGCTGTTTCTTTGCTTTCTGGCCGCCCCTTCTCTGCTGGTACCGATTGCTGTTCATCCCCGGTCTCGAGAAGGAAGCATCAGATGAGATCCGGCTCAGCACGATACCCTCCGGTACCTTGATGCGATTGTCGGACAACATCTCGATATCTTTGAAAATCGTCTCATCGGCAACCGTATCCTTGTTCCAGATGAGATACTGCTGACGCATGTAGATCGCCAGCTGACGGATCATCGCCGTCTTCACTTCCCCATCTTCCTGCTCGGCGATCAGATCGACAATGCTCTCGATATTACGGCCGTAATGGTTGAAACGGATCGGTTTCTTCTCGATCGGCACCTCTCTCGGACGCTCGCTGATCGTATCCTGTGCAGGTACAGGATAAGGAGAATCGATATCCAGCTGGAAGCCGGAAATGATGTGGAGATGATCCCACAGCTTCTGCTCGTAATTCTCCTGCTGATGAACCTGAGGATTGATGATTTCCATCACCTTGACGACGGCTTTCGCCTGCTCGTCCCTTTTCTCCCGTTCCTCGACAGATTTCACATAATCCACCATCTTCTGTACATTTCTGCCGTACTCAGGCATTCTCAGCTTCTCTCTTCTGGTGTTGTACAGCAACTCACATGTTTCATCTTTCTGCTCCATATCCTCTGATAGTTCTCTTAATAAGTTTTCCAGTTAAAATCATTACCTGCCGCAAAGGCAGGAAGATTTGCAAATATAAGAAATTTACCTGACAATATCGTCAAGAACGAACCAGAGATAAGTGGAAACTTCACTCCAGCCCATCCTTCCATATAGCTGCGCATAAGCGGCAATCTGACGGTCGTACCGCGGATCGTGATGTCCGAACTTGTAATCGATGATCGTGACTTTCCCATCCTGAATGACCACCCGGTCCGGTCGATGGATCCGCCCATCCGTATCGATGATGCTGACTTCGTTACGCACGGACTCCGGATTCTCCGGAAACCAGCCGCGATCCCGGGCAGCGGCGATCCGCTTCCGCAGCAAGCTTCGGATTTCCTCCGCCTCCGCCAGGTTCACCGTACCGTCCGCCAAAGCCGCATCCACGGCAGGATCCAGATCCTCTTCCACTATCACATGCGCCAGAATATCATGATAGACGATTCCCTTGATCCGGTGCGAAGCCTCCACACCGGACTCTCCATCCTCCGAAAAGAAATCCACCGCATCCGCACTGAACTTCAGCCGGCCGCGTTCCCGGACATCCGTCTCCGCATCCCCCTCTTCCGGATTGAGCGGAAAAGACGGATATTCCATAAGCGGTCCGCTGCCCTCCTCCTCGGCCTTCCCTGCTCCGGCAGCATAGGCCGCCGCAAAATCATAAGCTTCCCCGAACAGATAGCGCATGCCCTCTTCCATCGGTTCCGTCTTCATCTCCAATGTTCCGGAAGTCACGTAACCGTAGAGAAAATCTGCCATATTGTATTTTTCCAGCGGCCCGGCAAGATGCTTCTCTTCCGGCTGAGCGGCAATCAGATACATTCCTTTCGAAGCGCGGGTCATCGCCACATAAAGCACGTTGATGTTGTCCACCAGCTGCAGAAAACGTTCCCTCCGATACTCTGCAGCGAAGAGCGTATCCTCACTGCGGGCAGACAGCGACACATCATAGACACCCTCCGCACAGCCGGCCAGATCCGTTCCGTCCAGTTCCGGACGGCACCAGACCGAAGTCGGCTTGAACAAAGTCACGCTCTCCACGAACGGAACGATCACGAACGGGAAATCCAGTCCTTTGGACTTATGGACCGTCATCACCCGGATACTGTCTCCACCGGAAGGCGAACTGATGGAAGGATCCTGCTCCTCCCAATCTTTCAGGAAGCCCCTCAGATCATTGCCGTTCATCGCCACGTAATCCTGGAGCGCATCCATGAACGACTGCACATGGAGCACCTCGCCCTCGAAACATTTCCGTTCCGTCTCGTCCGCCCCGGCCCGCAGCTGACGGTAAAGATTCTCCGCCAGGTCAATGAGACTGTGGCAATTCTCCGGAATCCGGATCTCCAGCGAAGACACCATATAAGCGGCAATAGCGTCCACAGGATTATCCACATAGGACAGCAGCGCCACCAGACGGCGCACGATCACGGAACTTTTCACCCGGAGCGAATCATCCGTGATGACGGACTTGCCGTCCTCGATGAGCGCCACCGCAATCTTCTCTCCCGTCGCCCGGCTGCGCACCAGCACAGCGATATCGCCGGCCTTCGCGCCACGAGCCATCGCCTGGTTCACCGCCCGGAGCACCTGCCTCACTTCCGCGTCCTTATCGCAGAACATGACTTCCACGCTGCCCTTCTCCGCACTTTTCTTCCCGACATCCTGCTCCACGTTCGAATAGATCCGCGCAATCGGCTTGGCCGGATTCCCGGTCACCTTATCCAGCCATTCAGCCAGCCCGGAGAAAAAACCGTTGTTGAAACGGATCACGTTCTCCAGACTACGGTAATTTTCCTTCAGATTCTCTTCACAGATCTGGTCCTTACGGAAGTCCTGATAGACATCCTCATCGAAAAGCTTCCAGTCCGAACCTCTCCAGCGATAGATGCTCTGCTTCACGTCACCGACCACCAGATTCTCATGTCCGTCAGCGACACTGTTCTGCAGCAAAGGCCTGAAATTCTCCCACTGCACCCGGGAAGTGTCCTGAAATTCATCCAGGAGGAAATTCTCGAACTTCACCCCGATCTTCTCATAGATGAACGGAGCATCCGAACCGTCGATGATGTTCCTCAGGATCGTGTTCGAGTCATCCAGACAGAGGACATTCCTTTCCTTCATCAGCCCTCGGAAGATCTCGGAAAGTTCCTGCGCCACGCCCATTCCGAAAAGCTGCCGGTCAATGATCACTGCCGTGTTATATACGGAGAACGGTTTTCCGAAAAGTTCCAGAAAAGCATTCAATGGTGCCTCCAGCACGGTACGGCATTGAGGGAGCAATCTATCCCGCTTCGCTTTCGAGAACCACTCCTCCGGTTCCGGAGCTTTCGCAAGAAAAGAATCCGTCGGTTTCTCCACCCGTTCCATTTCTCCGCCCACATAGTTGTACAACCCCTTCAGGAAACCCCTGTTGCTGTCTGCCGGATCCACTGCAGCGAACTGCAAGGCATCCAGACAAGCCTGAGCCTTCGTCTGAACCTCCTTTTCATAAGTCTTGATGACCGTCCGGCACGCTTTCCGGATCTCCGCCAGCTGCTCCTTCGTCAACAGAGCGCTGCCAGCCGCACCGCTTTTCTCCAAGGCCTCCTGACGTTCGACCGAAAGGATACGCTGCGCGATATCCGTCAGATTCGCATCCACCCGGTAGGAACCGCCATTCTCGATCTGCTCCAGCACATTGGACTTCAACCAATCCAGCAGTTTCTTGTCCTGCTCCGTCACCGAATCCAGCAGACGATCCACACTTTCCGCCACCAGAGAATCCCTGTCCAGTTCCACCTGATAGGAAGCGAACTGACCGATCTCCCTCGAGAACGCCTTCAGCGTCTGCTGGAAGAACTTGTCGATCGTGCTGACCGCAAAAGCGCTGTAGTCATGCAGAATATTCGACAAGACAAGCCCAGCCGCCTCCGCCAGCGCACCGGCATCCGGCACCAGCGACGGCACGAAATCATTGAAATAAGGAGAATTCTGCGGCTGTTGTGCCAACACATGAAGTTCATTCAGGATACGCGTCTTCATCTCCGCGGTCGCCTTGTTCGTAAAGGTCACCGCCAGAATATGCTTGTACGCGAAACGATCCTGCCTTTTCTCCAGCAGAATCCTGATATAAGTTTTGGCCAGATTATAAGTCTTACCCGCACCGGCCGATGCTTTCATTACCTTGATCATCTTCTACCTCCTTTTTCTATCTGCCGCAAATGATTTTGAAATCACAGTAATCACACGGGCTGCGCTGCGCCTGCGTTTCCTTGACCTTGGCTCTCCGGAACGGAACAGCCGGGTCATGCAGTTCATCCACCAGCGCCGCCAACTTATTCTCCATAAGGCCCTTGAATACCTGATTCTGGGCAAAAGTCTCCGGTGCGCCCTTAAACAGACGGGATACACAATAAACCGAATTCGAAATACCCTGTTTTCCTGCCTGCCGCTCCATGAGCTTATCATAAATGAAGAACTGCAGTGCAATCTTCGGACGGTCAGCGACATCCTCCTTGAAAATCTTCTCCACAATCTTGGCCGCCTTCTTGTCATCAATGAACTCATCATCATCCGACACATGACCGGTCTTGTAGTCCACAATCCTCAGAATACCGTCACCGAAACGGTCCATACGGTCAATGAAGCCATGGAAAGGCTGTCCATGGAAGACCATGGTCTCATGCTTCTCGATACCCAGCAGTTCAAAACTATCCTCGCCCCGAGTCTCCAGCTGTTCCAGATCCCTCTTGAGGGTCTGCACCACATATTCCACCACCACATCGACCACGACGAGATTACGGCCGGAAAGCTCAATGACATGAAGCATCTGCATGATGAGGGCACGAACCTTCGCCCGCAAGGCATCTTTCTGTCCGATCCACTTCCTGAGATAGGCTCGACTCACCCGCTTCATCGGTTGAATCGTCCTCATCTGCTCCTTATCCTCCATATCGAAGGCCGGATCCATCGCCGCCTCTCCCAGATAAAGGGAGGCCATCGTATCATGAAAGACCGTACCGAAAATTCCGTTGTCCACGACTTCCTTCACTTCTTCATCCGGCTTGAGCCGCCGGACATCCGCATAATAGAATTTCGCCGGACAATCCAGATAATGCTGGAGCGCTGAAGCCGACAAAGGTTTCTTCCGGATCAACTCCACATCCTCCTCCGTCTTCCGGATATCGGGCAACTCCGTCGCCTCCATCGCACCGGTCTTCACGGTCCTCATGTCCAGCTCTATATTGAAATGATACCTCAACTGCTTGATGTAACGGCTCTCCTCCCCGGAATTCATGCCCTCCGTCCTGGAGTCATAGACCATCCAGACTTCCTTCGCCCGAGTGATCATCCGGTAGAAATAATAAGCCCAGACCGCATCCTGGAACTCATAAGTCGGCAGCCCGAAACCTTTCCGCAGTTCCGGCGGAATGAAAGACGAACTGATGCTCTTGCGCGGGAACATCCCCTCATTGGATGAAAGAATGACCAGATTCGTGAAATCCAGCGCACGAGTCTCCAGCGGTCCCATGACCTGCAGCCCTTTCAGCGGTTCTCCTTTGAACGGGACAGACACCGCAGAGAGAAGCTGATTCAGCAGATGCACGAAGGTCAATGGCTGCACGGCCAGCTCCATCGGCGCCAGCATATTCACCGAACGGAAATATTCTTTCGCGAATTCCAGTTCCAGCGCCAGATCCGGATTGTCAGCCATATGCGGAGCGACCGTACGGATCACCTGTACCAGATAGGCGGCAAAGGCACGGATCTGCTGCGGATCAGCCGCTTTCGCATCGGTCAGCACCGGACGGAATACAGTCTCCAGCAAAGGACTGCCCTTGAATTCCTCAATCGGAATATAATATTTCGCCTCCTTCTTGATTTTCCTGACGATGTCTTCAGCCTGCTTGTCCCGGCTCTTTCTGAAAATGCCCGTCGAGAACAGGTCCCAGACCTGCTTATGGTAGAAATACCACTTTCCGTCGCGCTGGACCGCATGCAGCTGGATCATCGCCACCATGGACATGAAACTGAAGAGTTCGCTGCCGGACATCGGATAACCCATGGTCACATTGACCTCACGGATTTCCGGAGGAATGGAATTGAGGAGCGGAACCAGCAGCTGCTCATCCGGAAGCACGACCGCACAGTCCACCCCGGTCACCGGAGCATCGATCGCCGCGAAGAGACTGCCCGGAGTCGGTGCCTCCAAAGCGGTACCTCCCAGACGTCCGACCAGCGAAAGATCGCCCCCGACCTGTCCGTCCGCAATCTCACGAAGAATACCCGGCACCTGCTTTACCTGACCGACTGAAGACGGCACGGCCAAGACATGGAATTTCGCACGACAAGGCGCCTCGACCTGAAATGCGGACGGGAATTCCCGGATATTCTCCGACATGAAGAAAGAGGACTTGTTCGCCGGATCGCTGATCAAGTCTCCGCAATAGTCCCAGCAGAACTCGGCCAGACCGGCATCCCGCATCCGTCGAAGCACGGTCTTCTCACACTCGTTCAAGGCATTCAGTCCCACGAAAACGAAACCGTCCTCAGCACGGAAACGCGCTTTCAAGCCTTCCTCGAAAGCATTTCCATCCTCTCCTTCCAGAGCGGCCTTCCCGGATACCAGTTCCGCGAAACGACGGTAGACCATGCCCTCATAAGCCATTCCCTTCTCTTCCAGCACCCGGTTGAACTCCTTGTAGATCGGATGCAGGAGATTCCAGATCTGGAGAAAACGCTCCTTCACATTCGGATTGTCGGAACCGATGTCGACGGTCAGACGGCCGGCCTTATCCCGGAAATTGCTCACGAAGGCCTCGATCGCCTCCCGCTGCAGGTCCGTCAGATAAGAATAGGTATCCTGGATCTCCTTGAAATCGGAAACGTTCCGGAACAGCTGTCCAGGATCCACCAGATATTTGTCTATATCATTGAAATCCCCGAGAATGATGTCTCCCCAGAAAATGAAATCATCCAGACTTTCCGCTTTCTTATACAGACCGGAATAGACCCGGTACAGTTCCAGCAGCAGCGTGACACGGTCCGTGACCGCGAACCCGCTGGCCGTATAGAAGAAATCATTGATCGTATAGCACTCCGGGGCGATGATCGGCGTGACCGACCCGTCTCCCGCGGCATTCGCCTTGCGGCAGAGCGCCTCAGAGAGATACTTACGGAAAAAGACCATTGACCTGCGGTTCGGAAAGATGAAGCAGCGTCTGCCGATCTCCCCCAACCCGAAATAATGGTCTGCGACTTGTTTCAGAAACGGTTCCATAGTTTTATCTGTCATTTTCTTTTCAGGTGGCCAAGTTAGTCCATGACTGTGCCAGACTGCAGCACATTAACGAAAATTCACGCACTTCATGCAGCTCCGGATACTCGACCTTACTTACAAATATACGATGGTTTCAAGGAAAAATTACAGCCCTCGGAACATTTCGGTACAGCAGATGCACGAAATATGTCGAAATACCGCGAAAAAATTTGGAGGTAATGAAATTTTGCATACCTTTGCAGCACATCACAATTTTGATTAATTCAAAATAAGAGATTAAAAAGAACAAATGGAGTGCCCGTAGGCTTACAATTTTCAGGGCACAGGAGTTTATAAACATTAATTGATTTAAAAAGATCATCGTTATGGCAAAGAAATGGAGATGTACAGTATGCGGTTATATCCACGAAGGTGAAACCGCTCCTGCAGAGTGCCCGATCTGTCACGTGGGCGCAGAGAAATTCGTAGAAGTCGTAGAAAGCGAGGAAGAACTTACCTGGGCTGACGAGCACAGGATCGGTGTCGCTAAAGATGTAGATCCTGAGGTCATCGAAGGACTCAGAGCACACTTCAACGGTGAGTGCGGAGAGGTCGGAATGTACCTTGCAATGAGCCGTCAGGCAGACAGAGAGGGATATCCTGAGATCGCAGAGGCTTTCAAGAGATACGCTTTCGAAGAGGCTGAGCATGCCGCCAAGTTCGCAGAGCTCCTCGGTGAGTGCGTCTGGGATACCAAGACCAATCTCGAGAAGAGAATTGCAGCTGAGCACGGTGCTTGCGAAGACAAGAAACGTATCGCGACTCTCGCTAAGAAGCTGAACCTCGACGCTATCCATGACACCGTTCATGAGATGTGCA
>RCNI01000024.1_pt1 | contig 99062 bp, 85 predicted proteins | sample 2041151 | NCBI WGS metagenome assembly RCNI01 (sample SAMN09708214, study PRJNA481090) | feces metagenome | isolation source: feces | place: Antarctica: Albino Rookery
GAATACCCTATAATTAGGTATGCCGTTCTCAAATTTTTTTCGTATTTTTGACCCGGAACTTAAATTAATACGATATGTCTCTCACAGAAATAAAACCCGGCATTCGTTATGTCGGTGTAAACGATCGCAAAACCACACTCTTCGAGGGGCTCTGGTCGCTCGGCAGGGGTGTGTCCTATAATGCCTATCTGGTCATCGGCGAGAAAATCGCTCTGATCGATACCGTGGAGGAAGGTTTCGGCAGCGAACTGTTCGACAACATCCGCCGCGAGATCGGATCATGCCCGATCGACTACCTGATTGTCAATCACATGGAACCCGACCACTCGTCGTCGATGGCTTCCCTGCGGCAGATTTATCCCAATATAGAAATTGTCGGCAATGCCAAGACCATCCAGATGATCCGCGGTTACTACTCCATTGAAGAGGGATTGAAAGAGATCAAGGAGGGCGAAACACTCGACTTGGGTCTGGGCAAAGTCCTCTCGTTCCACCTCATCCCCATGGTTCACTGGCCGGAGACAATGATTACGTGGTGCGAATCGGAGAAGACCGTATTTTCGGGTGATGCGTTCGGCACGTTCGGAGCACTCGACGGCGGCATCACCGACGAGGCACACTCATTCGAGGATTTCCGCGAGGAGATGCGCCGCTACTACGCCTGCATCGTCGGCAAATACGGCGCACCTGTACAGAAGGCTCTGGCCAAATTGTCGAAACTCGACCTCGGCATGATCTGCCCCACCCACGGCCCCGTATGGCAGCGTGACATCAGACAGGTCATCGACCTCTACGACCGCATGAGCCGCTACGAAGGCGAGGAGGGCGTGGTAATCGCCTACGGCTCGATGTACGGCAATACGGAGCGCATGGCCGAACAGATCGCCCGCGAACTTTCCGCCAACGGCATTCGCAACATCACGGTCCATAACCTTTCGGTTGCCGATCCGTCGTTCGTGCTGCGCGATATTTTCCGCTACAATTCGCTGATCCTCGGTTCGCCCACCTACAACGGCGTACTCTTTCCGCCCGTGGCTGCCCTCATCGAGGCTCTCGTCCTGCGCGGTATTCCGCAACGTCACTTCGCAGCCTTCGGTTCTTATACATGGGCAAATACCGCCACACGTTGTCTGAACGACTTCGCCGCCCGCATGAAGTGGAATCCCGTCATTCCGATCGGCGAAATGAAACAGGGTTTCAGCGAAACGGCCAACGGTACCGCCGCCCGCGAAATCGCCGAAGCCATCGCCGCCTGCCTGAAACATTAAACCCCATACGGCGTATTTTACGCCAAAATTCTTCTGAAGATCCGTTTTTCGAAAAACGGATCTTTTTTATCCCTTTTAAACAAAAAAATCCGACATTTTTCTAAAAAGTGCATTTTGTCCGAAATTTCCCCGCTTTATTATAAGCAAAACTTCTTACCAATACACCCAACAATCTGTTTTTACGCATACTAACCATTTGTCATATCTCCGATCCGAAGGGGTATCCTTTTCTGAAATTCTCCAAAACCTTACAAAAAAAAGAACCTAACACCTACCCAATAATAGGGATTTTCACGCAGAAAGATCCGATGATAATTTTGTATTCAAAAAATATTAATTATTTTTGTAGGCCTTTTAAATAACATTTACAGACCTATTTAACAGAAACAAAAATTATATGGAATCAAACAAATTCATAGACGGACTCTGGTCCGGCGAAATCAACGTAAGTGATTTCGTCAGCAAGAACATCACCCCCTACTTGGGCGATGCGTCGTTCCTTCAGGGACCGACCGAGCGCACCAAGCACCTTTGGGACATCTGCCTGAAGGCTTTGGAGGAGGAGCGTGCCAACGGCGGCGTACGCTCGTTGGACAACGTAACCGTATCGACGATCACCTCGCATAAGGCCGGTTACATCGACAAGGAGCACGAACTGATCGTAGGTCTCCAGACCGACGAACTGCTTCGTCGTGCCATCAAACCCTTCGGCGGCATCAAGGTTGTCGAGAAGGCTTGCCACGAGAACGGTATCGAGGTTGATCCCAAAGTCAAGGATATCTTCACCCACTACCGCAAGACCCACAACGACGGCGTATTCGACGTATATACGCACGAGATCCGTTCGTTCCGTTCGCTGGGCTTCCTGACGGGTCTTCCCGACAACTACGCCCGCGGTCGTGTCATCGGTGACTACCGCCGTCTGGCACTTTACGGTACCGACCGTCTGATCGAGGCAAAACAGCACGATCTGGATACGTTGCTCGGCCCGATGACCGATGCCCGCATCCGTCTGCGCGAGGAGGTTGCCGAGCAGATCAAGGCTCTGAAGGACATCCGCACCATGGGTGAGTACTACGGTCTGGATCTGAGCCGTCCCGCCACTACGGCACAGGAAGCCGTTCAGTGGGTTTACATGGCTTATCTGGCCAGCGTCAAGGAACAGGACGGTGCCGCCATGTCGCTCGGCAACGTATCGTCGTTCCTCGACATCTACATCGAGTACGATCTGGCTCACAACAATATCGACGAGACGTTCGCACAGGAGTTGATCGACCAGTTCGTCATGAAACTGCGCATGGTACGCCACCTGAGAATGCAGTCGTACAACGATATTTTTGCAGGCGACCCCACTTGGGTGACCGAGTCGCTGGGTGGTCGTTTCAACGACGGTCGCTCGAAGGTCACCAAGACCTCGTTCCGTTTCCTGCAAACGCTCTACAACCTCGGCCCTTCGCCCGAACCCAACATGACGGTGCTCTGGAGTCCCGAACTTCCCGATGGTTTCAAGAACTTCTGCGCCAAGGTTTCGGTGGATACCAGTGCCATCCAGTACGAGAACGATACGCTGATGCGTGAGGTTCGCGGTTCGGACGACTACGGTATTGCCTGCTGCGTTTCGTATCAGGCCATCGGCAAGCAGATCCAGTTCTTCGGTGCGCGTTGCAACCTTGCAAAGGCACTGCTGCTGGCCATCAACGGCGGTCGTTGCGAGAACACCGGTACGCTTATGGTGAAGGATATTCCCGTTCTGAAGGGTGATGTCCTCAATTTCGAGGAGGTCATGGCCAACTACAAGAAGGTGCTGACCGAGATCGCCCGTGTTTACAACGAGGCGATGAACATCATCCACTACATGCACGACAAGTACTACTACGAGAAGGCCATGATGGCATTCATCGACACCGATCCCAAGATCAACATCGCCTACGGTGTTGCCGGTTTGTCGATCGCCATCGACTCGCTGTCGGCCATCAAATACGCCAAGGTTAAGGCTCACCGCAACGCAGAGGGTCTGACCGACAACTTCGAGATCGAGGGCGAATTTCCCTGCTTCGGCAACAACGACGACCGCGTTGATTCGCTGGGTGTAGATCTGGTTTACTACTTCACCGAAGAGTTGAAGAAATTGCCCGTTTACAAGAACGCCTGCCCGACGCTGTCGTGTCTGACGATCACCTCGAACGTGATGTACGGCAAGAAGACGGGTGCCACCCCCGACGGTCGTGCCAAGGGTGTCGCATTCGCACCGGGTGCCAACCCCATGCACGGACGCGACAAGAGCGGTGCCATTGCCTCGCTGAGTTCGGTTGCCAAACTGCGCTACCGCGACTCGCAGGACGGTATCAGCAACACCTTCTCGATCATCCCCAAATCGTTGGGACCGACGCCTGAGGAGCGTGTCGAGAACCTCGTAACGATGATGGACGGTTACTTCACGAAGGGTGCGCACCACCTCAACGTGAACGTCATGAACCGCGAGATGCTGGAGGATGCCATGGAGCATCCCGAAAAGTATCCGCAACTGACGATCCGTGTATCGGGTTATGCCGTGAACTTCACGAAGTTGAGCCGCGAGCATCAGTTGGAAGTAATCAGCCGTTCGTTCCACGAGAGAATGTAATATGCTGAAGGTACACTCCTACGAAAGTATGGGAACTATCGACGGGCCGGGTATCCGGCTCGTCGTTTTCCTGCAAGGCTGTCCCTTCCGCTGTCTCTATTGCGCCAACCCCGACACGATCGAACTCAAAGGCGGCAAACCGACCGAGGTGGAGGAGATCGTCCGTATGGCCGTGAGTGAAAAACCGTTCTTCGGCAAGAAGGGCGGTGTCACTTTTTCGGGCGGCGAACCGACGGTACAGGCACGCGAACTGATCCCTCTGATCAAGGCTCTGAAGGCCGAGGGGATCCACACCTGTCTGGACAGTAACGGTGCGCTGTGGAATGACGACGTCGAGGAATTGTTCCGACTGGTCGATCTGGTGCTGCTCGATGTCAAGGAGTTCAACCCCGAACGCCACAAACTTTTGACCGGACACCCCAATACCCAAACCCTCCGCACGGCGGCATGGCTCGAAGCAAACGACCACCCGTTCTGGATGCGTTATGTGTTGGTACCCGGTTACAGCGATTTCGAGGAGGATATGCGTGCCATGGGCGAGCATTTCGGAGGATATAAGATGATCCAGCGTCTGGAACTTCTGCCCTACCACCGCCTCGGCGTTCACAAGTACGAAGCCATGGGTCTGGAATACCGACTCAAGGACGTACGCGAGAACACCCGCGAACAACTCGAACGTGCCGAATCCATTCTGAAGGAATATTTCCCGTTTGTCGTCACGAACTGATCCTATACCATCTACGCCATAAAAAGAGCCGTTCTCCCTTTCAGGAAGAACGGCTCTTTTGTTTTTTTATCAGGCAATCTTTCAGACCTCGTGTGCCGTGCGCTCCTTGTCGCCATTGGCTTGAGCGACACGATAGAAATCGGCACCCACCACAATACGGATGGCCTTCGAAAGGACGGTGAACTCCAACGGCGTTTCGCCCAACGGCTCGCCATCGACCTCGACCGACACCTCAGGTGACGACTCGATGCGGATCTTCTGTCCCCGCTGCTGCAAGATGTGCCCGATACGGTAAATACCACCGTTGAACAGATAGTGGAAACGGAAGAGGATATGCCAGAAATGCACGGGTTTGATGAGCGACAAATCGAGCATGCCGTCATCGGCAATCGCGTGGGGCAACTGCTGCATACCGCCGCCGTTGTACTTGCAGATACCGATTGCGATCGACATCAAGAGATTGTTATATACCAACTTGTCGTCGATCCACACCTTCATACCCGTATTTTTGTATTTGAAGAACGAACGGATCGTGGACCACAGGTAACGCCAACGACTCGTCCGACATTTTTTCTTGAGGTGCGCGATACGTTTCACGACAAAGGCATCGAAACCCACTCCGCCCACATTCGCAAAATAACGGCTCTGCCGATAGTGTGCCTCGTTGTAGGTCACCACGCCGACATCCTGCAAGAACGAATACTCCTCCGCAATGGCCTTGACGGCATCCTGATAGCGTCCCGAAATACCGAACGTACGCAGCCAGTCGTTGCCCGTACCGACACCGATCACCGCCAGCAACACTTCGCTCGGTGCAACCTCCTGCTGAATAAAAAGGCCGTTTACGACCTCGTGCAGCGTGCCGTCCCCGCCCACCACGATGATGCGGCGATAGCCCTCCTTGACGGCCGACACGGCCAATTCCGTGGCGTGGAACTTATGCTCCGTAAAGACAGGTTCGCACAGAATATGCCGATCGCGCAGATATTTCGAGATCTGCGGCAGATCATCCAATCCGCGACCACCGCCGGCCGTGGGATTGACGATGACAAACCATTTGTGTTGTTCGTTCTGCATTTGCTTAAAATATTGAATCACAAAGGTAACAAGATTTTTCCAATCCCACGAAAGAATCCGTCGCCCATTCTCCCGAATTTGTCGGAAACACGCCCCAAAACAAAAACCTGTCGGCAGATTGGAATCCGCCGACAGGTTTTCCATAAAAAATACTCCTCAAAAAATTACTTCTTCGGGCAGTTTTTCAACGTATCAATCAGGAAGTTGTAGAACTTCTCGACCGATTTGATCTCGACCTTCTCGTCGGGCGAGTGGGGGTAGCAGATCGTCGGGCCGAACGAAATCATATCCATATTGGGATAACTTGTGCCGATGATACCGCACTCCAGACCTGCGTGGATGGCCGTAACTTTGGGTTTGATGCCGAACAACTCCTCATACGAGAGGGTCATGGCCTTCAGGATGGGCGACTCCATATTGGGGTTCCAACCGTTGTAGCAACCCGTGTAAACGACCTTCGCACCGGCCAATTCGAATACGGCAGCGATCGACTCCGAAAGAGCCATCTTCTCGGAATTGACCGAACTGCGCAACAGACACTGCAATTTGACACTCTTGCCGTCGGAAACGACACGGGCGACATTGACCGAAGTCTGTACCAGCCCCGGCATGGCCATCGACATACGCCATACGCCGTTGGTCGTACCGACAACGGCCTTGATCAGATTCCAAGCCACCTTCTTCTCGATGATGCAGCAGGGCTGCTCGACAGCCTCCATGCGGATCGAAATCGAATCCTCGATGCCGGCATATTCGCGGATGACGGTCTGCTCGTACTCCTTGAGTTCCTGCTCGACAGCGGCATACTCCTCTTCCTTCACGAGGATCGTAGCCCAAGCCTCTCTCGGAATGGCATTGCGAAGGCCGCCGCCATCAACCTCCGAGAGCAGCAGATCGCGCTTCATGAGGCACTCGTTCAAGAAACGGAACAACTCACGGTTGGCGTTGGCACGCTGGCAGATGATCTGAATACCGGAGTGACCGCCCTTCATACCTTTTGCGGTGATGCGTGCAGCCTTGTAACCTGCGGGAACAGCCTCGGTCTTATAGTCGAACGTGATGTTGCCGTCCAAACCGCCGGCGCAACCCACATACAACTCACCCTCGGTCTCCGAGTCGAGGTTCAACAGGATGTCGCCCTTCAGAAGGTCTCCCTTCAAGGCAAATGCACCGTCCATACCCGTCTCTTCGGTTGCGGTGAACAGACCCTCGATCGGGCCGTGAACGAGCGTCTCGTCCTCCATAACGGCGAGAATGGCTGCCACGCCGATACCGTCGTCGGCACCCAGCGTCGTACCATTTGCCGTAACCCACTCGCCGTCGATGTAGGCTTCGATGGGATCCTTCTCGAAGTCGAATACCTTGTCGGCATTCTTCTGGGGAACCATATCGCAGTGTGCCTGAAGGATGATGCCCTTACGATCCTCCATGCCGGGAGTTGCGGGCTTGCGCATATAGACGTTGTGTCCTTCATCCTCCTTGCACTCCAAATTATGCTCCTTGGCAAATTTCTTGATGTACTCGCGGATGATCTCCTCGTGGTGCGAGGGACGCGGGCATTGGGTAATCTCTTGGAAATGTTTCCAAACCAGTTTGGGATTGAGTTTCGTTAAATCTCTGTCCATTTTCTCAGTTATTTTTGGTTGTTAATGTTTTGCTATTCTTCTCCGTCGTCGATCGGCATTTTCAGATCGATCAACGGGGCTTTATATTTCTTTTCCTGTTTCGGGTCGTGCTTCTCGGCATCATGCTCGAAGGCATCGACGATAAATTTCACCAGATCGTGACGGATGATGTCGCGTTTGTCGAACTCGACCATGCCGATGCCCTTCACATCCCTCAGGATCTGCATCGTGCGCATCAATCCGCTGTCCGACTTCTTCGGCAGGTCGATCTGCGTCACATCGCCCGTAACGATAAACCGCGAATTGCGTCCCATACGGGTAAGGAACATCTTGATCTGCGAAAGGGTCGTATTCTGCGCCTCATCCAGAATCACGAAGGCATTGCCCAGCGTACGACCGCGCATGTAAGCCAGCGGCGCAATCTGCACCGTGCCGTCCTCCAAGAATTTCTCCAACTTGGCGGGCGGAATCATGTCGTTGAGCGCATCGTAAAGCGGTTGCAGATAGGGGTCGAGTTTCTCCTTCATGTCACCGGGCAGGAATCCGAGTTTCTCGCCCGCCTCCACCGCAGGACGTGTCAGGATGATGCGCTTCACTTCGCGCTCCTTCAAGGCACGCACCGCCAACGCAATGGCGGTATAGGTCTTACCCGAACCCGCAGGCCCCACGGCAAACAGCAGGTCGTTCTTTTCGTACATCTTCACCAACCGCTCCTGATTGACGGTTTTGGCGCGAATGATGTTGCCGTTGTTGCCATAGACGATCACATCCTTGTCGAGCAACTCCTCGTGATCGGTCGCCACACCCGAAAAGCACTGCTCCACCACCACGGGCGAGATGTGTCCGTATTTCTTGTAGTATTCGACCAGTCCGTTGAGCCGCTCCTCGAAGCGTTTCGTTTCGCGTTCCGAGCCCAGCACCTTGAGTTTCGACCCGCGCGCCACAATCTTCAGCGAGGGGTTCATCTCCTTGATCTGATCCAGACAGATGTTCTGCGCCCCGTACAATTCGCGCGGATCGACTCCGTTAAGCGTTATTTCCCGTTCTACGTGTTCCAACTCCATCGACTAAAAAGAATAAATGAAGTTAAACGCGAAACTGTGCATGCGCATCTTGTCGAGCACCCCACCATCGGGCAACACGACATTGTGCTTGCTGCGAAGTTGTCCGTTGTAGCGCAGATCGACCACCATGCGCGGCATGATCGCCACACCGATACCGATCGCACCCGACACGGTCGGACGCAGACGGCTGAAATCGACCAGATCGCCCCCCGTCTTCTGCTTGCAGTCGTTCATCACCGTGAATACGGGACCCGCATAGATGCGCAACGGGCGCAACATACGCAGCGAGAACAACACGGGCACATCAATCGAATTGGTTTTCACGCGGTAACTCAGTCCGTCGGCATGAAGGTTCATACCCTGACGCACATAGATGATTTGCGGTTCGATGGCAAACGCACCGAAATTGACGGCAGTCGCCAGACCGACCTGCCATCCGAGTTTGTCCTTCACGTCGGCCCACTCGTCCGAGGTCGAGTAATCGGGAACGTTCAAGCCCACCAGAACGCCCCACTCCACACGGGCACGCGGGCCGCGGCGTTGCGCCGAACGTTCACGATAGGGTTCATTGTAATTTTGTGCCATGGCGGCACCGAGGCACAATACCAATACGAGCGACAAGATTATTTTACGCATCATACGTTTCAAAATTTTTTATTCGACATTCAGTTTCCACGATGCCCAGAACATGTATCCGACAGCGGCCAGCGGCAGCAGCAACCCCATCGACGTATCGCCCAGCGCACCGATCAGCCACCCGCACACGGGGCAGGCCACGGCACCCGCCGAGATCGAAAGGATCATAAGACCCGCCACGCCGTTTCCGTCACGCTCCGCGACCGCCTTGGTGGCGGCGGCAAAGAACGTGGCGAAGACGCACGAGATGAGGAATCCCATCAATCCCATCGCCGGATAGAGCAACGACTGCTGTTGCATGAAGAGCATCGCAAAGCAAAGGACGAATGCTGCGGCCATGTTCCAGCGCAGATATTTCACGTCGGAAATTCTCCTCAGGAGGAAATATCCGATCACCGTTCCGATAATTCTCGAAATATAGAATCCCGTCGAACCGAGGATCGACGAGGACGTTCCGATAAGCTGACCGCCCACGAAGTTGATTCCCACATCGGCCATGATAAACGAACCGATGCCGAGTGCCGAAATCAGCACCGTGCGATTGCCCAACAGACGCACGCAGTCGGCCGCTCCCGCCGTTTTTCCATGCCGTTCCGCTTCGGGGAACGTAATGCGCAACAGCCACACCCACCCCACGACGGTCACCAGCGCGTATGCAACGAGTGCCCATTGCCACTCGCCCAGCCATACGGCACATCCGAGTGCCAGAGGGCCGACCAACAAAAGCGACACATTTCGCCAGATCTGCCCCACGGTCAGATAACTTGTCATGCGGTTTTGCGGAACGATCGTCGCGAGCAACGGATTCACGGCCATCTGTACAAAGGTATTGCCCAAGCCCAGAAGACCGAATCCCGCAAAATAGCCCGTCAAAGAGTTTTCGCCCGCCGCCCGGAAAGCGATCATAAGACCTGAAAACGAAGCCGCGAATCCGATTTGGGCGGCAATCTTGCGACCGCGACGATTCATGAACGCCGCAATGGGGACGGCAAGGAACAGAAACCACAGGAAAGCCATCGACGGCAGGAAACTGATGCGATCCAACGCATCGGCATTGCCGGCAAACGCCTTGACGATGATATTGCCCGTGAGCGGAGCCACAATGTCCGAATAGCCCGACACGAAAAACCCCAGCAACACGGGGATCAGCAACCGTTTATCTGTATAATTCTCTCGCATCTGGTTCTCCATCCTGCTTTTCGATTTTTCAAAGTTACTATTTTTTCGCGGAAATCGTATAAGATTCCGTCACTTTTTTCACGCCGTCCGTCCTCTTTTCCCCGCCCCCGAAATGCCCCGAAAAACGCACTTCTCCTTAAAAAACGACGGCAAAGGCTTGGTTTTCGCACGCCGATATACTATCTTTGCACCCGTAAATCGCCTTATATCAACACATGAGGGCGACCCGAAGTTTAACACTTACGCAAAGGATCCTCCCGCGAGGGGAGCAAGTTTGCGGGATATTATTAATTCTGAAAAACACAACACTATGAGTCTCGTAGCAATTGTAGGACGCCCCAACGTGGGCAAATCGACGCTCTTCAATCGTCTGGTCGGCGAACGCAAGGCCATTGTCGATTCCACGGCAGGCACCACGCGCGACCGCCACTACGGCAAAACCGACTGGAACGGCCGCGAATTTTCGGTGATCGACACCGGCGGTTACACCGTCAATTCCGATGATATTTTCGAAGATGAAATCCGCCGTCAGGTGATGCTGGCCATCGACGAGGCCGATCTGATCCTGTTTTTAGTGGAGGTCTCGACCGGAATCACCGACCTCGATGCCCTGATGGCCGACATCCTGCGCCGCTCGTCGAAAAAAGTCATTTTGGTCTGCAACAAGGTGGACAACAACGATCAGGTGCTTCTGGCTTCCGAATTTTATTCGTTCGGTCTGGGCGACCCATTCTGCATCTCGTCGATGACGGGTACGGGTACGGGTGATCTGATGGATGCCATCTTAAAGGAACTCCCCGAAGACACCACGGCCGAAGAGGAGGAGGATCTTCCGCGCATCACCGTCGTAGGACGACCCAACGTCGGCAAATCATCGCTGACCAATGCCCTTTTGGGTACCGACCGCAACATCGTCACCTCGATGGCAGGCACCACACGCGACTCGATCCACACGCGATACAACAAATTCGGCATGGATTTCTATCTGGTCGATACGGCAGGTCTTCGCAAGAAGAACCGCACGATGGAAGATCTCGAATTTTACTCCGTGATGCGTTCGATCCGCGCCATCGAAGGATCCGACGTTTGCATTCTGATGCTCGATGCCCAGCAGGGTCTCGAACAGCAGGATCTGAACATCCACAACCTGATCGTCCGCAACCGTAAAGGCTGCGTCATCGTGGTAAACAAGTGGGATCTGATCGAGAAGGGCAACAACACGATGAAGGAGTGGACGGAGTTCCTCAAAAAACGCCTTTCGCCGTTCAACGACATTCCGATCATCTTCACCTCGGTCTTGAACAAGCAGCGCATCCTCGATGTGCTTCAGACGGCCATCCGCGTTTATCAGTCGCGCAAACGCCGCATCTCGACCTCCGAGTTGAACGAATATCTGTTACCCCTGATCGAGAACTACCCGCCCCCCGCAACCAAGGGCAAGTACATCCGCATCAAATACTGCACGCAGTTGCCGACCCCGACGCCCCAGTTCGCGTTCTTCGTCAATCTGCCCCAGTACATCAAAGAACCCTATCGTCGTTTTCTGGAGAACAACATCCGCAACCAGTGGGATTTCTCCGGCGTACCCATCCAGATCTATTTCCGTCAGAAATAAATCAAACATACGATACGAAAAAAGACCTCCGAACAAGTCGGGGGTCTTTTTTTATACACCTATAAAAGAAAAGGAGGCCGGATCCGAAGATTCGACCTCCTTTGAAAGGGAAACTTATTTCTTCTGCTGGTGGGCAGCACCCTCGGCCAGCATCTCCTTCACGGCACGTGCCAACTGGGCATCCTCACCCTCCAACTGCGATTCGGGCGCATTGTAGATCTCAATGTCGGGGATCAGTTCCTTGTTCTCAAGGTAATTGCCCTGCATATCCTTCATACCGACCTGCGGAATACCGAATACGATTCTCGGATCAATCTGCGTCTCCCACCAAACGGCCGTCATGGTACCGGGAACGGGAGCACCGATCAACTTACCGATCTTGAGCGTCTGGTAAGCCCACGGGAAACCGTGTGCATTCGAGTAGTTGTCCTCGCAAACCAATACGCACGAAGGCTTCGTCCAACGGTTGAACGGATCGGGCGAGATATACTGACCGCGCGGCTCATACGTACCGAACAACTCGCCGCTGAGCAGGATGCAGAGGTCCTCGTGCAACCAACCGCCGCCGTTGTGACGCGTATCGACAATCACAGCCACCTTGTCGCGGTTACGGCCGAGCAGGTCGGAATAAACCTCGCGGAAACTGTCGCTGTCCATACCTTTAACGTGTACGTAACCGACCTTGCCGTTCGACAGTTTCTCGACCATCTCACGTTTCTGCTCTACCCAACGGTGATACAGCAGGTTGATCAGACCGCCTCTCGAAATGGGTTTCACCTCTTCCTCGAAGCGTTTCTTGGTGTCGGGATCGTAAACTGTCAGTACGACGCGCTCACCGGCCTTGTTGCCGAGCAGCGGATAGTAATCCTTGCCCTTCTCGATGAGTTTGCCATCGATCTTCTCGATCACCGAACCCTCCTTGATCTTGGTCTTGGCGTTGGTCAGCGGACCGCGGTCGATGATCTCAACGATCTTCAGACCGTCACCCTTGTACTCCTGATCGTAGAACGCACCCAGTTCGGCCGTCTGAACACCGCGACCGCCCATGCGTGCCGAAGCACCCGTGTGCGAAGCGTTCAACTCACCGAGCATCTCCGACAACATCTCTGCGAAATCGACATTGTTGTTGATGTGTTTCAGGAACTTCGAGTACTCCTTCTTGTAGCCTTCCCAGTCGATGCCGTGGATTTTCGGATCATAGAACTTGTCGAGTACCTGACGCCATGCGTGGTTGAAAATGTATTCGCGCTCCTCGGCGGGACGATACATGAAATCGGCCGAGAACGAAATGGGTTTCACCTGATTGTTCGCCAGCGAGATCTTCTTGATCTGACCACCGGCTACCATATACAGGTCGTTGCCCTTCTTGTCGGTCTTGAGGCTTCCGCCACCGATACCCTTGATCAAAAGGCGCGTGTTGAACTCCTTCAAATCGGCCATCCACAGATCGAACCCGGATTCGAATGCGGCGCAATAGTAAATCTTGTCTCCGGCCTTGTTCAGGTAAGCATCGCCCAAGAACGACGAGTTGGGCGTCAGACGCAAGATGCGGTGACGACGGTTCTCCAAGTCGAATTTCAATTCGGGCTCCTCGGCCTTCTTCTTGTCGGCCTTCTTATCTTTCTTGTCGTCTTTCTTCGACTTCTTCTCCTTCTCGGCCTTCTCTTTTTCAGCCTTCTCCTTCTGCTCCTTGACGTAACGCTCATGCTCCTCCAAGAGGTTCAATTCCTCCTTCGACATGCAGAACTTGTCGTAAGCCTCACCGTCGAAGAACATGATATAGTAATCGCGCTGCGCTCCCCAACTGCCGTGGCTGCGGTAACCCGCACGATCCGACGACCAGAGCATGGCCTTACCGTCGAGCACCCACTTGGCGTTGGCATCCACATAACCGCTCTCCGTGAGGTTGGTCATCTCACCGCTGCCGTCGGCCTTAACCAGTACGATGTCGGTGTTCTGCCATCCGCCTACGCCGATGTACTGCGAAAGGAACCACTTGCTGTCGGGCGACCACTGGTAATCCTGATCACCGTCGGCATACGAGTAGTTGAACTTGCCGTCGAGTACCGTGCGCACTTTCTTCGACTTGAGGTTGATGACACGCAGCGTCGTACGGTTCTCCAAGAAGGCGACCTCCTTACCGTCGGGCGATACGGCAGGCTGGAACGAAGGTTTGTCGCTCAGGACAAGCACCTCCTCCTTGAGTTCGTGTGCATAGGAGAACATCTTGTCCTCGTCACGAACCAGATCGGTCTTGTAGATACCCCATACCCCGTCGCGCTCCGACGAGTAAACGATCGAACGACCGTCGGGTGCAAAACTCAGATCGCGCTCCTGCTGGGGCGTGTCGGTGATGCGCTTGGTGGTCGAATAATCGGTGGCGGTCACGTACACATCGCCACGCAGGATGAAGGCAACCTCCTTACCGTCGGGCGACACGGCGATTTCGCTGGCCGCACGCATCATGGTCATGGGAACCTGATCGGGCTCGATCACATCCGACACGATGCGAATATCCACCTTCCGGGGTTTTGCGCCCTGTTTCATCGTATAGATCTCACCGTTGTAACCGAAGCAGAGGTTTCCGCTCTTGTCCGACGAGAGGAAACGCACGGGGTTCTTCGTAAACGAGGTGAGTTGTTTCTTGTTTTTGCCGTCGAGGCTCGAACGATAGACGTTGAACGAACCGTTCTCCTCGCTCAGGTAGAAGAATCCGTCCTCTTCGGGAGTCCACACGGGGTTGCGATCCTCACCGCGGAACGAGGTGATCTTCGTAAATTTGTCGTTGGAACGCATCCAGATATCGCGGGCAATCGACGAGGTGTGGTGCTTACGCCACGGATCCTCATAACCCTTGATGTCCTGATACAGCAACTCGCCCTTCTTGTTCATCGAGAGGCTTTCCATGGCCAGTGCCGAGAACATTTCGGGACGGCCGCCCTTCAGATCGACCTTGTAGATCTGGGCAAACAGACCAGAGGGGAACTGGCTGTCCTTCACATCGGGCATGATCCACGCCTTGAACAGCACGTGGTCGTTATCCACGAACAATTCGGGCATTTCCGAACCCGAATGGGTCGTCAAACGCGTCGGAGCACCGCCTTCACGCCCCACCACATAAATATCAAAACTGCCTTCGCGGTTCGAAGCGAACGCAATCTTCTTTCCGTCGGGCGACCAGATCGGACGGGTATCCAAACCCGGATGCGAGGTCAGTTGCTCGGCACGACCGCCGGTCGCGGGAACGGTAAAAATATCACCTTTGTAGGTGAATGCAATAGTCTCACCGTCGGGTGAGATCTGCGGATAACGCATCCACAGGGGATCTTCGTTGGCCGCAAAAACACTGGACGACAACATGAGTGTCGAAGCCAGAACTGTCAATAATTTCATAGGCTCATGGTTAAAATAACATACAAAGTTAAGATTTATTCGTGAAGAATCGAATTTTCCCCCTTATTTCTTTATCATGTGGCGAATTTATTGCATTTATCAAATATTCGCTTTCGTCCGCTCCGCACCCCTGCTTCGAAAAAAATCGTTCCGGCGGCAGATCGCAGATTTGGAAAAAAGCGTTATCTTTACGACAAAATTATAAAAACACGTCATCATGGATTTTCTTCAATTGGCCAAAGAGCGGTATGCCTGCCGCACCTACACCGATCGCAAGATCGAACCCGAAAAACTCGCCCGCATTCTGGAAGCGGGACGTGTTGCCCCGACGGCGGTAAACTTCCAGCCGCAGCGCGTACTGGTGATCGACACACCCGAAGGACTGGAACGACTGACCCGTTGCACACGCGACTTCAAGGCTCCCGTGGCACTGTTGGTGTGCGTCAATGAACGCGAAGCATGGGTACGCAAATACGACGGCATGAATTCGGGCGTGATCGACGCCACGATCGTCACCGACCACATGATGATGGAGGCTCAGTCGCTGGGCATCAACTCGTTGTGGGTATGCTGTTTCAAACCGGAGATCGTGCGTCAGGAGTTCGACCTGCCCGAAGGCATCGTTCCCGTGAACCTGTTGCTTCTGGGTTACACCTCCGAAGAGCCCCTGTCGGCCGACCGTCACGACACGACCCGTAAACCGCTCGCCGAAACCGTTTTCTACGACAAGTTCTGATCGGGCGTTTTCCCCATAAAAAAAGAGCATAACCTTTCTATGGGTTATGCTCTTTTTATTTGATCGGACGGGAGGTTACTCCAACTCCAGAATCGACATGATCTTCTTGGCAAGATCCGTATTGTCCATCACGCCGCGGATCTGCTCGAATCCTGTTCCGTAGAGATAGACGGGCACCATCGTTCCCGTATGCCCCTTGGTCGAAAATTGATAGTTGATGCCGTTGTCGGGGCAGATGAAATCCGAATCGAACGCGGGGATCGTCAGTCCGCCCGTTTCGTGATCGGCAGTGACGACAACCAGTGTACCGGGTGTACGGTCGGCAAAATCCATCGCCTCCCCGACGGCCTTATCGAAATCGCGCATCTCGTCGATGAGCCACTCCAAATTGTTCTTATGTCCCGCCTTATCGACCTGCGACCCTTCGACCATCAGAAGGAATCCGTCCTTTCCGGCACGTTTCTGAAGGATGTCGAGCGACTTTGCCACGGCACGCGGCAGGTAATCGCCTCGCTCGGCAGCCTTAGGCAGATGCCGATCGGCCATGACCGCCAACACGCGGTCCGAATCAATCTGTTCCAACGCCTCCAGATCTCCCACCACGCGATACCCCCTGCGGGCAAAGGCTTCGAGGTAACTGTCCCCCTCCCCGCAGGTGTCGATCAGCCAACGGCGACCGCCGCCCACCAGCAAATCGACATTGCTGCGCAACATGTCGGCTGTGATTTCCTTGGGCATACGCCGATATTTCACATGAGCATAAAAGGCTCCGGGCGTGGCGTGTTGCAGCGAAGAAGTAACCACGATACCCGTCTGCATTCCCTTTTTCGAGGCTTTGACGATCATGGATTCGCAGGGCGTTCCGTCGGGTTTCCGACCGAGCATCGAATTGTCGGTCTTCTCGCCCGAAGCAAGAGCCGTACCGGCAGCCGCCGAATCGGTCACACGGTTATTCAGCGAACGGGTTGTGGTGAGCGCAATGCCCTGAGCACGATCGAACGATGTGGGACGGAACTCGTTCTCCACCTGCAACATCGACACATAACTCAATCCCATGCCGTCACCGATCATAAAGATCACGTTGCGAATTTTCTGCGACTCGTCCTCGCGCGAACAGCCCCACATGAGGGGCAAGAGCAAAATCAAGAAAAGGAGTCTTTTTTTCATGAAACAGATCTGTTACTCTTTTTTATTTCACACAAAGATACCAGAATAATCGCGATTTTTGCGTACTTTTGGAAAATAAATCCTTTGCAAAAGGCGATCAAAACGACCTTCCGAAGGAATAAAGATGAACAAAACGTGGGAGCAGCCGCCCCCTCCCCGCCTCCCCGCTTCATAAAGGGAGGTTCGGAGGGATTGTCAAAATCAGTGACAATCGGGGTTAGAAAATGATTATGCTCCCCACAACCGAACAACATACAAGGAAACGATGGAAGTAAAAATGGCCCCCGATTGGAAAGCGTTGCTTTCCGAAGAGTTAGACAAACCCTATTTCGAAGAACTGGTTCGTTTTGTCAAGGCGGAATACGCCACGCACCGCATCTACCCGCGGGGCAGCAACATTTTCCGCGCGTTTGACAAATGCCCCTTCGACCGCCTGAAGGTGGTCATCATCGGTCAGGACCCTTACCACGGCCCGGGACAGGCAAACGGACTGTGCTTCTCGGTGGGTGACGGCGTGCCGTTCCCCCCTTCTTTGAAAAATATCTTCAAGGAAGTACACGATGATACGGGCGCATCGATCCCCGCATCGGGAAACCTCGACCGCTGGGCAGCACAGGGCGTGCTGCTTCTGAACTCCGTTTTGACCGTCCGCGAACACGAGGCCGCCTCCCATGCGGGTCACGGTTGGGAACGCTTTACGGATGCCGTCGTAAAGGCCGTATCGGAACATAAACAGGGCATCGTCTATATGCTCTGGGGCAGTTACGCCCAGCGTAAAGGTGCGATCGCCGACCCGAAGAACAATTTTATTCTCAAGGCGGTACACCCCTCACCGCTGTCTGTTTACCGCGGATTTTTCGGTTGTCACCACTTCACGCAGGCCAACGCCTACCTCCAAAGCATCGGCAAAGACCCCATCGTGTGGTAATACACCCGACAACCCATAAAAAAGGGGAGCGGCCAAGTCCGTTCCCCTTTTTATTTATAGGTAATCCCCCGCTGCCGCACTTTTTTTCAAAAAAAATTTGGAAGGGAAGAATTTTTGCTTACATTTGCAGTGTGTTAATGCATTGATACACCAATACAGCAAAAGCAAACCACTAAAAATAAAAAGTCCATGATCCAAATTACTAATCTTACCTACGGTTATTCCTCCCGTCAGGAGGTATTCCGCGACCTTAGTCTGAACATTACCGAGGGACATACCCACGGCTTGTTCGGATGTAACGGTGTGGGCAAAACGACCCTTCTGAAATTGATTTGCGGTCTTTTGAACCCCACCTCGGGCAACATTTCGGTGGACGGCTACAAGCCCCACGACCGTAAAGTCGGCTTCCTTTCCAACATCATGTTCCTTTCCGAGGAGATCTGGTTGCCGACGGTTTCGCTCGAATGTTACGCCCGAACGACCGCACCCTACTACCCGAATTTCTCCACGGAGGACTTCAAACGCTTCTGCCAAATCATGGAGATCGATCCCCGCCAATCGTTCCGCAAAATGTCGATGGGTCTTCGCAAACGCGCCTACATGGCCTTCGCCCTGGCCTGCAACACGCCCTACCTCATTATGGACGAGCCGACCAACGGACTCGACATCCCCTCGAAAGCCGCTTTCCGTCGTTTGGTCGCCGAGGTACAGACCGAGGAGCGTACGATCATCATCTCCACCCACCAGGTCAAGGAGATCGAATCGCTGATCGACAACGTAATCATGCTCGACAATAAGGGTCTTATTCTCAACGCCCCGATCGAGGAACTCGGACAGCGTTTCACGTTCGGCCGTCCCGTGGCCGGCGAGACGCCCATCTTCACCCAACAAACCCCGACGGGCACCTTTGCCCTGATGGAAAACCGGGGCGAAGAGTCGCAACCCGACATCGAACTTTTGTTCAACGCCACGATCGACCACCGCGATCAAATCATCAACCTGCTTAAAAAATAACATACTATGAATACCCTTAGTTATAAACGTCTCGCGGGAATGTTTCAGAAACACTTCCTCGAAAACCAAAAAGTCTTTCTGACCGCACTCGGGGTCATGTTTGCCTCCCTGTTTTTCGGGCTTTACATCCTCAATTCGAGCCCCGAAGTATGGAGTGCCGAAATCTACTTTTGGGGGGCAGCCTCTGTCTGGATCTTTTGGTTGGGCTTTACCGCCTACCTCGCGATCCGCGGTATCGCCTCCCCGAAACGCCGCATCTTAGGCTTCACGCTTCCCGTAAGCCGTACCGAACGTATGACTTTTCTGGCGTTGCGTTCCCCGATTCTGGCGACCCTCGAATTTTTGGTGGCACTGTGGATTGTCACTACGCTCAATAACCTTACCCCCCAAAGTGTGCATCTCGATTACAGTTTCTTTTTGAGCAATATCCTCTACAACTCGCTTCTTATGGCATTGATCACCCCGGCCGTAATATTCGGCTCCTCCCTGAAGACCAATCAATTGATTTTGGTCATCGTTGTGATCAACTTCTTTGTCATGTCGTGGGAGTTCGGCGGCGTGACCTTCAACTCCCTGCTGCCCGTATCCCACAACAGCGTAACGCTCCATGACGACCCGAATGTCACCCTCACCATCGGCAATTGGGGTTTCTCGTGGGTGATCTACCACCTGTGGATGTGGGGTGTGATCGTTTACCTGTGGTGCTACACCGGATTCCGATTAAAAGAATATGAAACAAGATAGTTATGGATTTCAACGATAACCAACCCATCTGGCTGCAAATCTACAATCTGATTTGCCGACGCATTGCCGACGGAACGTACCCCTCTGGGGAACGTATTCCCTCGCTGAGGGATCTGGCCGTCGAGTTGCAGGTCAATCCCAACACCTGCGTACGCGCCTACAACCGCCTCGAGGCGGAAGGCATGATCTTCAACCGCCGCGGTATCGGCTACTTTGTTTCGGATCATGCCGGGGAGCAGGGACAAAAACTCCTTCGAGAGGAGTTCACCGAAAAGGAGATTCCGCTGTTCTTCGAACGTATGACGCAGGCGGGAGTTACCCTCAACGAACTGTGCGCCCTTTATGAAAAATACCAAAATCAAAAAAGCCATGAAAACAAGTAACATAGTCTCAATCATTTTTATCGTCTTCACGCTGACGCTGATCGGTGTGTCGGTCTATAATTCGCTCTCGCTCTACACCGAGAAAGAGGCGGAACTCAAAGAGTTATACGCACAACTCTCCTCGCGCGAAATTCACGTTGCCATTATCGAAGCCGACGGCAAAGGCATGTCCTTCGCCCGTTCGGGGGATCACGTCGAACTCCGATTTGCCAATCCGCCCGAAAAGGGGGACGTCCGTCTTTCGGGGGACACGCTTTATCTGAAAAAGAATATCAATACGCTCCGCCTGCCGCACCTTAAAAAGATGTGGTGTGGCGGTAAGGAACAAATCCTTCCCGATCTGCCCTACACCACATTGAGGTGATAAGGGCACAACAAAAAGGGATGAACTTTTCAGTTCATCCCTTTTTGTTTTCCCTTTAAGGGAAGGTGCCTCTCTCATCAGCCCAGATAGGTCTTCAGCAATTTCGAACGCGACGAATGACGCAGACGACGAATTGCCTTCTCCTTGATCTGACGGACACGCTCACGGGTAAGATCGAATTTCTCGCCGATCTCCTCCAGCGTCATCTCCGAGCAACCGATACCGAAGAAATAGCGGATAATATCACGCTCACGGTCGGTCAGCGTCTCCAAAGCACGTTCCACCTCGGTGGCCAGCGACTCGTTGATCAGTCCGCGGTCGGCATTGGGCGAATCGGGATTGACCAGTACGTCGAGCAGCGAGTTATCCTCACCGTCGGCAAACGGGGCATCGACCGAAACGTGACGGCCTGCCACACGCAACGTATCGGTGACTTTTTCTTTCGGAAGTTCCAACTCCGAAGCCAACTCATCGGGCGACGGAGTACGTTCGTGTTCCTGCTCGAAACGGGCAAATGCCTTGTTGATCTTGTTCAGCGAACCGACCTGATTCAACGGCAGACGCACGATACGCGACTGCTCGGCCAGAGCCTGAAGAATCGACTGACGAATCCACCATACGGCGTAGGAGATGAATTTGAAACCACGGGTTTCATCGAATTTCTCTGCGGCCTTGATCAGACCCAAGTTACCTTCGTTGATCAAGTCGGGAAGGCTCAAACCCTGATTCTGATACTGTTTTGCCACGGAAACGACGAAACGCAGGTTGGCTTTCGTCAGTTTCTCCAGAGCTTCCTGATCACCCTTTTTAATTCGCTGGGCGAGTTCCACCTCCTCCTCGACCGTGATCAGTTCTTCCTTGCCGATTTCCTGCAAGTATTTGTCCAATGAAGCACTTTCACGGTTGGTGATGGATTTCGTAATTTTTAATTGACGCATCTCTTAATATATATCCTGTAATATGATTGTATTCTCCAATCATCCGCCCTCACACCCCACAGCCCGCCACGCAGGGGCGGGGGCTGACACCTACTCCACGAGGATGTAGGTTGCGGATCTTCCGTCGGGATAAACACCGTCGATCGAACGGATCGGTTCGAGCAGACGCTGCATTTCGCCGAGCGACATGACGGGTTTGTCATTGATGTAGGTGATGACGAAACCACGCTTCACGCGGGCACGAGCCAATACGCCGTCGCCCTTGATGCCGACCACTTCGACACCGCCGCGGATACCGAGTTTCTGACACAGACGGGTGCCCGCATCTGCGAACTGACCGCCCAATGCCTCGACGACATCGACATCCTTTTTCGAAAGCAATTCTGTTTTCCCTGCTTTATTACGCAAAGTACACTCGATTTGTTTCACCTGACCGTCTCTTTTTATCGTAAGCGTCACTCTGTCGTTGGGACGGTGCTTTGCGATGAACTCCTGAAGGTTGGAACCGCTCTCCACCTTGCGTCCGTCGATTGCGGTGATGATGTCGCCCTTGCGGATGCCGGCTTCCGAAGCCGAACCGCCCTCGACGATCTGGAGGACATAGGCACCGCCCAGTTCCTTCACTCCGAGTTCCTTACCCATCTGATCAATGAAATCCTGATCGACCATACGGAAACTGATGCCGAGGATGGCTCGCTGTACGACACCGAACTCCTTCAGATCACATACGACCTTCTTGACGATGGATTCGGGTACGGCAAACGAATAACCGATGTAGTTTCCCGTCTGGGTTTTGATCAGCGTATTGATACCGACCAACTCGCCACGCGTATTGACCAGTGCACCGCCCGAATTGCCCGGATTGACGGCAGCATCGGTCTGAATGAACGACTCGATCGAAAAATCCGAAGGGATGGCACCCAACTGACGAGCCTTTGCGCTGACGATACCGGCCGTGATGGTCGATTGCAGGTCAAACGGCGAACCGATGGCCAGCACCCATTCGCCCAGACGCAACTCGTCGGACGATCCGAAGGGGATGGCGGGCAGTTTTTTGGCGTCGATCTTCAAAAGTGCGATATCGGTCGTGGCATCGGTTCCCACCAGACGTGCCTCAAACTTACGGCCGTCGTTAAAACGGACACGCAGGCTCGATGCACCCTCGACCACATGGTTGTTCGTGACGATGTAGCCGTCCGAGGAGATGATCACACCCGAACCTCCGGCGTGACGCTCTCTGTATTGCGCATCACTGCTGTCTCCGTGAGGGATACCGAAAAAGTCGAAGAAGGGATCATATCCGTGCCGTGCGGGTACGCGCAACACCGATTCGACGTTTACCACACCCTTCACGGCACTTTCGGCGGCATAGGTCAGATCGGGATAACGTTCCGACTGACCGGCCGTAAAACGGGATTCGGCCTTTGAACTTTCATCCATTTCAAATGTCTCGACGGGAGTTGCAGTCTCCGAGAAATTTCCCGCTTTGTTTTCGTGAGCGGTCACCATCAATGCCGAACCTGCTCCACAGAGCATGGCAACGGCAACAAATCCTAAAAATACAAATGCCTTGTTCATGTTGAATATTTTGATGTTTTCTAAATTATTCGTAGGCAATTTATTTCATAGGCGCGTAAGTAGTTTTTTAAGAATTTCAATAACCAAACGCAATTCTTCGCAGGTTATTATATTTCCGTCTGGTGAAATAATTTCACAAAGATACATTTTTTTTAAATCCCGCGAAAATTCCTCCGACTAAATATCCACAAATCATACGATTATACTATTTTTTCCGACTTTAACAGAACCGTATTCAAAAACAGGTCATACTTCTTCAGTACTTTTTATGGAAACACAAGAAAAAGGCGGCTTGAATTTCAAGCCGCCTTTTGGGGTGTCAAATTGTCTTCCGTTCGCCGTTGATTTCCAACTCGACGGGATCACCTTCACGGAGCACCTCAACTTTTTGATGCGTGATGTCCACCGACAATACCCGCCCGCGGTAATTAATCTTGAAGGCGAGCCGTGTCCACTCTTTCGGGAGTTTGGGCGTAAACGACAACACGCCGTCGTGCATCCGCATACCGCCGAATCCCTCCACAACCGACAGCCACGATCCCGCCATCGAGGTGACGTGGCACCCCTCCTCGGCTTCGTGGTTGTAGTCGTCCAGATCCAGACGCGCCGTTCTCAGATACATCTCGTAGGCCTTCTCTTCCATGCCCAAGCGCGCAGCCAGAATGCCGTGCACACAGGGCGAAAGGCTCGATTCGTGCAACGTGCGCGGTTCGTAGAAGAGGTAATTCCGACGGATTGTCTCCCGATCGAAATCATCCTCAAAGAAATACAGACCCTGCAACACATCGGCCTGCTTGATGAAGCACGAACGCAGGATGCGATCCCACGACCAATGCTGATTGATGGGTCGCTCGGCGGGGTCGAGGTCTTTTGCCAGAATCTGCTCCTTATCCAGATAGCCGTCCTGCTGGAGAAAAATCCCCGACTTCTCGTCCTCGGCAAAATACATATTGCGGTTGATCTCCTCCCAACGGGCGCACTCTTTGTCGCAATCGAAGTTGCGTTTTCGACAAATGCGTTCGAAATCCGCGGGACGATTCGCCCCAACCCAACGCGCCACCTCGGCGGCATAACGCATCGACCAGCAGGCGATATAGGAGGTGTACCAGTTATTGTTCACGTTGTTTTCGTACTCGTTGGGACCCGTCACGCCCAACAGGACATACTTTCCGCGAGCCTCCGACCAAGTGATGCGCTGCGCCCAGAACCGAGCGATCGACAACAGCACCTCCAAACCGTATTCGGCCAGATAGTCGCAATCCTGAGTATAACGCACATAATTATAAACGGCATAGGCAATCGCACCATTGCGGTGAATCTCCTCGAAGGTGATCTCCCACTCGTTGTGACACTCCTCGCCGTTGATGGTCACCATCGGATACAATGCCGCCCCCGCTCCGAAACCGATCTTCGCGGCATTCTCGATGGCGCGATCCAACTGATTGTAGCGATAGATCAGCAACTGACGCGCCACATCGCGCCCGACCGTCGCCAAGTAAAACATCAGACAATAGGCCTCCGTGTCCCAATAGGTCACGCCGCCATACTTCTCGCCCGTAAATCCCTTCGGGCCGATATTCAGGCGGGAATCCACACCTGTGTAGGTTTGCAGCAACATGAAGATGCAGAAACGAATGCCCTGTTGCGCCCGCTCGTCACCTTCGATGACCACATCGCCCGAATGCCAGCGTTCGCCCCATGCCTCGGTCTGCTCGCGAAGCAACTCCCCGAATCCGACCCGACGTGCATCGAGTGCCGCCCTGCGTGCCGCTCCGACCAACTCCCCGGCGGGATGGTTCAGCGATGAACAGATGCCCACATATTTATATAAGGTCTTCCGCTCGCCCTGCTTGCAATGTACGCGGGCAGTCTGACGCACCCGCCACGGCTCGGTGTGATCCTCCATCGCGCCGCCTTCCAACTCCACTTGCTGGAACCACGCCACTTCAAAGCCGCTTTTCTTCGTGCAACATTGCACACCGTCCTTTTCGGTCACAACCTCCTCCCAAAACAATTCGTCGTAATTGGCATCCTCGTTACGCACATCGGCTTCGATATAGGCGGCAAAAGTCAGATCACACGCGCGGTTCAACGGACGTACCGCATAACGCACCACGCCCGTTTCACGGCGACGCATCGACACGAAACGCTCCGATTCCAACTCCAACTCGACGCCCGACGGGGTTTTCAAAACCACCCGACGGCGAAGTACCGAGCAACGGAAATCCAACTCACGGCGGAACTCCCTTACCTCGCATTTTGCCAGATCGACCGCCTCCGGCTCGTCATCGACCGTCACCTCCGCACCGATCCAGAATGCCGAATTGAGTACCTTGGCGAAATATTCGGGATAGCCGTTTTTCCACCAGCCGACCCGCGTCTTGTCGGGATAATACACCCCGCCGATATAGTTTCCCTGCATCGAGTCGCCCGAATAATGCTCCTCGAAGTTTCCGCGACCGCCCATAATGCCGTTACCGATCGAGAACAGCGACTCCGACGCCTTCATGCGTGCGGGGTCAAACCCTTCCTCGACCAACATCCACGGATCGGTCTTCAAACAATGCTTCATATCCTAAAAATTAATCCAATTTCCGCCGTAATTCGCCGAACGTGAACCCCTCGAACGACTCTATGCGCATCGAGGCTGCCTCCAGCAACGGACTTTTACCCACACCCACCGAGCGCATACCGCCACGCCGTGCGGCTTCGATACCCGCTGCGGCATCTTCAAAAACGACACACTCCGCGGGATCTTTCTTGACCATTTGCGCTCCTTTCAGAAACACCTCCGGGTCGGGTTTCCCGTGTCGGATCATCGTCCCGTCCGCCACCGCATCGAACCATCGACCGATCCGACACTGCTCCAGAATCGCCCGCGTATTTTTCGAGGCCGATCCCAAGACGATTCCGATATTGTTTGCGCGAAGGTCTCGCAGAAAATCCTCCACGCCGGGCAACACCTCCGAGGGGGTCATCTTCGAGATAAATTCGCGGTAGCGTTCATTTTTACGCATGGCAAATGCCATCTTCACCTCGTCCGAAAAACGGCCTTCCATGCCACCCGCACGAAGTACGATGTCGAGCGATGCCATACGGCTCACGCCCTTGACGGCCTCGGCCTGATCCTCCCGCAACTCGAATCCGAGTTCCGCGGCCAGTTCACGCCATGCCAAATAATGGTATCGGGCGGTATCGACAATCACACCGTCCAAATCAAATATACAGCAAGAAATCATGGTTTCCATCAAATTTTCACGAATCACAAAATTCGCAAAAAATCGGAAAAAAAGCAATACTTTCCGAGCAATCCGCCTCCGAAAAACAAATGCGTTTAATTTGGCAGATCACGCCCGTTTACGTATCTTTGTTGAATAAGCCGATAAAACGATGGAAATAATCAAAACCGAATTGGATGGCGTTATAATCCTCCGCCCGCACATTTTCAACGATGCCCGCGGCTATTTTTTCGAATCGTATTCCCAACGCGAATTTGACGAACAGGTCATGCCCGTGCGTTTTGTGCAGGATAACGAGAGTCGTTCGTCGCGGGGCGTGATCCGCGGTCTGCACTTCCAGCGACCGCCCCACACTCAGTCCAAACTCGTGCGGTGCACTTCGGGACGGGTACTCGATGTAGTGGTCGATCTGAGGCTCGACTCCCCCACCTATGGTAAGTGGACTTCGGTGGAACTCTCTGCGGAAAACCACCTTCAACTCTTTGTTCCGCGCGGATTTGCCCACGGATTCTCGGTGTTGAGCCCCACGGCGGTATTCCAGTACAAATGCGACAATTTCTACTGTCCCGAATCCGAGGGCGGCATCACGTTGGACGATCCTTTTCTGAACATTGATTGGCAGATTCCGCCATCGGAAGCAATCCTCAGCGAAAAAGACCTCCGTCATCCTCTTTTCAAGGATTTCACATCGCCTTTTATCGAAACCGACAAACTCTACAAAAAATGAATATTTTAGTGACGGGAGGCAACGGACAGTTGGGTAACTCCCTGCGCGTGGCATCGCGCCAAAGCAACGATCATTATATTTTTACGGACATCTGGGATCTGGACATCACCGACCCGGAGGCGGTCGAAACCTTCATCCGAAACGAAAAGATCGACCTTGTGATCAACTGCGCCGCCTACACCAATGTGGAACAGGCCGAGGAGGATCGGGAACGCGCCGAGGCTCTTAACGCCACCGCTGTCGGGACGCTTGCCCGCGCCATGGCATCGCGCCACGGATTTATGATCCACATCTCGACGGACTATGTTTTCGGCGGTGAGGTCACCAACAAACCGTTTACCGAGGATGCCGCGCCCGCACCCCTTAACGTATATGGACTTACGAAACTCCACGGCGAAGAGGCACTCACCGCATCGGGATGCCGTCACGTGATCCTCCGCACGGCATGGTTATACAGCGAATTTGGCGTGAATTTCGTCAAACGCATGCTGCATCTGACCGAAACCCGCCCCGAACTGAACGTGGTATTTGACCAAATCGGCACGCCGACCTATGCCCCCGACCTTGCCTCGGTGATTTTCAAGATTTGCGAGGAACGCCTCTATGAGGGTCACGAGGGTCTGTATCACTACACAAACGAGGGCGTGATTTCGTGGTACGTCTTCGCCTGCGCCATTGCCCGCATCGCGGGACACACCGAGTGCAAGATCCGTCCGTGCCGATCGGAGGAGTACCCCACAAAGGCCGTCCGTCCGAATTTCTCGATCTTGGACAAATCGAAATTCAAAAAGACCTTCTCCATCGGGATTCCCCATTGGGAGACCTCACTGGAGCGGTGCATCAACAACCTAAAAGGGTAAAATCCGTTCGAAAGCGCGGCGTTCGCCCGACCCGTAACGACACAAACCGCAATATGTGAAGCCCAATTGATCGACAAGGCGGAGCATATAGCGGTTTTTTTCGTGGGTATCGACACGGAACACCTCCACTCCGCGATCCAAAGCAAGACGACCCACCCGAAGGAAAAATTCGCGGGCAATGCCCCGATGTTTCATTTCGTCCGCCACCGCAAGGCGATGCAGCACGACATAGGGTTTCCCTTCAGTGAGCCACTCCCCTTCCAGCGCATCATACGAGGGTTCACCGTCAAAAACGACTGCCCCGTATGCCACGACTACATCTTCTTGCGTAAGGACATATCCCACTTCTGAGGCAATATCCCCTAAGATACTCTCCCGATCGGGGTATCCGTCCTGCCATTGGTCGCTTCCCGTGAGGGCAATTTGTCGGCGTCCCTGTTCGATCAGTTGCAGGATGCGGTCGCACTCCGCGACGACTGCCCTGCGAAATAACATAGTTTCATTCATAGGGTCAAAGATACAAAAAAGAGTCGGTCACGCAACATGACCGACTCTTGATTTTTGGGGCGAAACCGCCTTATTTATCCGTCAGATTCAACTTGCGCCGATAGTAGGATTCGGCCGTATAGAGCGCGGCGGCGGGGTTATGACCCGTCACGCGATCCTTCGTGATCAGCGTCGTGACGTAAGCATCCGAATATTTATAGAACAGACTGTCGTGTCCCACACACAAGCCCACCGCCACATTCAGATCGGTCTTTGCCCGATTCAGCAGGCGAGCCTGAAGGATCGGGTTGCACATCGCCGCTCCGATCTGCTCGCACTCCTTGGGAATGCCGATGGCCGACTTGGCCTTACCGCCCACCTTGCAGATGATCGTGCAGGGTTCGAAGCCGTTGGCCTTCAGAATGCGGGCAAAGATCCGCGCCTCACGCACCAAGCCGATGCAGTGGGCAATGCCTATTTTGCGGGCATTGATCTTGCGGGCGAACTTCATGATCTCCTCCACGCGCGTCAGTTGGCAATAACCCTCGAACTCCACCTCGGCACTTGCCACCATGATTTCGTGGTTGCGCGCCTCCTCGTAGCGTTCCAAAGCCCACTGCCAATCCTCCTCGTCGAGGTGGGTGGTGGCACAAAACGGCGGATAGGTGCGGGTCTTGAACTTGCAGTTCTGCGTACCGCAATCCACACACCGAAGTGTCCCTTCGCGTGATTCTTCGTCGTTCATTAGTTGTAGATCTCGTTCAGCAGACGACCCAGACGAAGTCCCGCACGCAGGAATTGCAACTCGACAACGGGTGCGTACTTCGAAATGTACTCATACGACAGGCGCGAGCCTTCGGGCGTTGCATCGTAAATTTCCGTGCAGATGGCGTGTACCTCGTGTACCCAGTCGTTGGGCGTACCGGCGGCCAACTTGTCCGACTCCTCTTTCGAAAGGCGGTCGAGTTGCTGCTGCCACTCGGTGTAACTCCATTTGTGTGCCGATTCGGGCAGATTGCTGTCCCATACCTTATGTAATACGGTCGAACGGCCGAACCACGACACGGGACGGCGATTACCACCCAGATCCGACTTGCGACCCAAATGCATCGGGCAGTGCATGTCACCCACAAGGTGGATCAGCATACGCAGGCAATCCTTCTCCTCGTCGTGGCTCAAACCGCCCTTCTTCAATTTCCCGGTCAGTTCCTCCACGGCACGCAACACGTCACCGCGCTGCTCCTTGGGCATGGTCTCGATGGTCTTGCCCTCATCGACATTCAGATAGTGCCACGTCTTGCTGTAAGCGTATGCGGGCGTATGGCTGGCATCGTCCATCCAGTTGGCGTAATATACGGGCGAATGGCCGTCCAACACGCGGTCAATCTTCTGCGCGGCCTTCTTCGTGAGGTGACACTCGGCGATGTAGGCGATCACATCGTGTCCCTTCTGTCCCCAGCCGAATACGTTACACGTCAAGAGTAACGAAAGCATCAAAACGACAATACGTTTCATAATCTCAGTTTTTTTGATAGTTATTGATTCATTGTAGCCAAAAATTCCTCGTTGGTTGCCGTCAGGTTCATCTGCTTTTGCAGGAACTCCATCGCCTCGACGGGGGTCATGTCCGAAAGGTATTTGCGCAATACCCACGTGCGGTTCATCACCTGCGGCGAGAGCAACAGATCCTCGCGGCGCGTACCCGATGCGATGACATCGACAGCCGGATAAACACGTTTGTTCGCCAGTTTGCGATCCAGCTGCAACTCCATGTTACCCGTACCCTTGAACTCCTCGAAAATCACCTCGTCCATCTTCGATCCCGTGTCGATCAGAGCCGTGGCGATGATCGTCAGCGACCCCTTCTCCTCGGTGTTGCGAGCCGCACCGAAGAAACGCTTGGGTTTGTGCAGGGCGTTGGCATCGACACCACCCGACAACACCTTGCCCGATGCGGGCTGTACGGAGTTGTAGGCACGAGCCAGTCGCGTGATCGAATCGAGGAAAATCACCACATCGTGACCGCACTCGACCATACGCTTGGCCTTCTCCAAGACCATCTCCGCCACCTTCACATGACGCGAAGCCTGCTCGTCGAAGGTCGAAGCCACAACCTCGGCCTTTACGTTGCGCGCCATCTCGGTTACCTCCTCAGGTCGCTCGTCGATCAGAAGCACGATCATATAAACCTCAGGATGATTGTCGGCAATGGCGTTGGCGATCGACTGCAAGAGCATCGTCTTACCGGTCTTGGGCTGTGCCACGATCAGCGCACGCTGGCCTTTGCCGATGGGCGAGAACAGATCGACCACACGGTTCGAGAGGTTGTTGTGTCCGTTACCCGTCAGACAGAATTTCTCCGAGGGAAACAACGGGGTCATATACTCGAACTGCACACGGTCGCGCACGAAGTTGGGCGCAAGGCCGTTGATCTCATTGACGCGTACCAGCGGGAAATATTTCTCGCCCTCCTTCGGCGGACGGATTGCGCCGTTCACCGTATCGCCGGGTTTCAGACCGAAGAGTTTGATCTGCGAGGGCGACACATAAATATCGTCGGGCGAATTGAGGTAGTTGTAATCTGCCGAACGCAGAAAACCGTAACCGTCGGGCATGACCTCCAGAACACCTTCACCCTCGATTTCGCCCATGAAATCGTCCTTGGTGATGACCTCTTCGTCGAGGGATTTCTCCTCCACGGGTGCAGTCTCCTCCGAGACGGATTCCGTGTGTTCTGCGGGAAGTTCCGTTTCGTGTGCGGGTTTCTGTTCCGCGTAATTCTTGGGTTTGCGCCCGCGGCGTTTCTGTATCTTCTCCTCGGCATCGTGCTGCGGGGCAGCAGTCTCTGAGCCTGATTCGGCAGAAACGGGTGCTGTGCCTGCGGAGGCGGGTTCTTCCTGCAAACGCGGTTCGGAGTGTTTTTCGCCCGAAACCTTGGTCGCCGTGAGGCGCGAACGCCTCGGACGCTTCGTCGTGCCTTCCGTTGCGGGTGCAGAAGCCTCCTCCGGAGATCCGGACTGTTCACGGATTGCTTCCGTCTTAACGGAAGCAGTCTCTTCCTTACTCCGGGGCTGATCTTGGGTCGCAGCCGTTACGATGCGCTCGATCAGTTCGCTTTTCTTCACCATTATCTTTTTGAGGTTCAGAGCCTTCGCGATCTCTCGCAACTCAACCAGACTCTTCTTCTCAAGTGCATTTAAATCCTGCATATTATGTATTTAAATCAAATGTGATTGTATGAAACCGGACGGACGCCCGATTGTGTGAAAAATATAACGCAAATATAACGCATTATTTTCTAAATCAAAACAATTAAATAACTCTTTTAGCAACTTTCGGAACACATTGCGTCATAATGGAATTTATTGCACAAGAATATTAACTTTACGTTAATTAATTGTTTTCTAATTGTTATCTCCTTCTTTAAATTTTACCTTTGTGCGATTTATCCCCTCCGGGGGATTTGAGATCCGCTACCAAATACCAATGTAATGGAACCAATTTATACATTTATGTTGGCCGTAATGGCAGTTCTTGCAATTACGGGTCTGTTTATCGGCGTCATGAACGATGCCGCAAATTTCCTCAACTCTGCAATCGGCTCGAAAGCCGCCCCCGTGAAAGTGATTATGGCCGTGGCCTCCATCGGTATCGTGGTGGGAGCCGTGACCTCGAGCGGTATGATGGAAGTGGCGCGAAGCGGTATGTTCAACCCCGCCTGCTTCTCGTTCCGCGATGTGATGATCCTCTATGCGTCGGTCATGCTCGCGAACATCATCCTCTTGGACGTTTACAACACGATGGGACTTCCCACCTCGACCACCGTCGCTCTGGTTTTCTGCCTGTTGGGAGCCGCCGTGGCGGTTTCGATCATGGTGATCACACAGAACGACAGCATCTCGCTCGTAGAAATCGGCAACTACATCAATACCACGCGCGCAATGGCCATTCTGGCGGGTATTCTGCTGTCGGTCATCCTGTCGTTTACGTGCGGTACGCTCGTGATGTACATCTCGCGCACCATCTTCTCGTTCCGTTACCACCGTATTTTCAATCGTTTGGGCGCGTTCTGGTGCGGTATCTCGTTCACCGCAATCGTCTATTTCGCCATATTCAAGGGATTGAAGGGCGTGATGGCCGACACGGAGTTGTTCCGATGGGTCGATGCCCATCTGAACCTCGCCCTTGTCAGCCTGTGGGTGCTGTGCAGCATATTTCTCTTCTTCCTGCAACGATTCAAGGTCAATATTCTGAAACTCAATATTCTGGCAGGTACGTTCTCGCTGGCACTGGCTTTTGCGGGTAACGACCTCGTAAACTTCATCGGCGTACCCGTTGCGGGTTACGACTCCTATATGATGGCCTCCAAGGCGGGCGACACCTCGATTATGATGGGCGGTCTAGCAACCGATGTCTCGGCCAATGTACTGCTTCTGCTCGGTGCGGGTGTCATTATGATCATCACGCTGTGGACATCGAAACGCGCCCTGTCGGTATCGCAAACCGAACTCTCGCTGTCGAGTCAGAACGAGGGCGAAGAACAGTACGGATCGACCGCCATTTCGCGTGCGCTGGTACGTGCCGCCATGAACATCAATTCGGTCTACGAACACATCGTCCCGCAGAAAATACAGGACAAACTCGCCTGCCGGTTCGTCAATCTTCCCGAAGAAGAACGCGAAGGCGGCAGTTACGACCTGATCCGCGCCACAGTCAATCTGACGACCGCCTCGATCCTCATCTCCATCGCCACGATGATGAAACTCCCGCTCTCGACCACCTATGTTTGTTTCATGGTGTCGATGGGTTCGTCGCTTGCCGACCGCGCATGGGGTCGAGAGAGTGCCGTTTACCGCATCACGGGTGTGATGACCGTCGTATCGGGATGGTTCGTGACGGGTTTCGGAGCGTTCACCATCGCCTTCATGGTGGGGCTTACGCTGATGTACGGAGGCAACATCGCCATCTATGCCGTTTCGGCACTGTGCGCATGGCTTCTGATCCGCAGCAACCTCAAGAAGAACAAGGCCGCCCGCGAGCAGGCCGCACAACCCGTCAAGGCCGTCAAGGATACGAAAGGCACGATCGACGAATGTATCGCCGAGGTGTGCGACACGATGTCGAAGGTAACGCGAATTTATGACCGCACGCTGATCGCCGTATTCAAGGAAAACCGCAAAGTCCTGCGCGAAATGGTGCAGCAATCCAACGAATTGTTCTACCTCTCGCGCGAACGCAAATACAAGGAAGTGCCGACCCTGTTGCGGCTGAAGGACAACGAGATCAATTCGGGACACTACTATGTGCAGGTGGTCGATTACATGAACGAGATCACCAAATCGCTCCTCCACATCACACGTCCGTGCTTCGAACACATCGACAACAACCACGAGGGTATGTCGAAAGAGCAGATCGAAGATCTGATGAAGATCAGCGACGATGTGGAGTTGATTTTCTCGCGCATCAACCTCATGTTGCGTCACAACGACTTCTCGGACATCGAGGAGATCTTGGAGTTGCGCGACGAATTGTTCGATGCCATTGCCGAGGCAATCAAGCACCAGCTCAAACGTATCCAAGGCAAACAGACCTCCACCAAAGCGAGCATCCTCTACTTGACGATTCTCACCGAGACGAAGGCCATGGTACTCCAGAGCCGCAACCTCGTCAAGTCGCAGCACTATTTTCTGGAACACAAGGCCGAATAGCCCTGTCCTCTTCCCCATAAGACCGACCCTTCGAAGGCCGGTCTTTTTTATTTGCCCGATTTTCCGTAAATTTGTCGGCTGAAGAAAAAACAACGACCCATGATCAGTTACCTCCAAGTAGATTCGCTGACGAAAAGTTTCGGCGACCTCGTCCTTTTTGAGAACCTCACCTTCGGCGTGGCTCAGGGACAGAAAATCGGCCTTATCGCCAAAAACGGCACCGGCAAGACCACCCTGCTGAACATCATCGGCGGCAAGGAGGACTACGACTCCGGCGAGGTGGTCTTCCGCAACGATCTTCGGGTCGGCTATCTGGAGCAATCGCCCTCCTACCCTTCGGATCTGACGGTTTTGGAGGCCTGCTTCCAGTCGGACAACGACACGGTACGCCTTCTGGCCGACTACGAGAAGGCTGTGGCGGAGAACAATACGGATCTGCTTTCGGAACTTCTGCCCCGCATGGATGCTCTCAAGGCATGGGAATACGAGCAACGCGCCAAACAGATCTTAGGTCAGTTGAAGATCTACAACCTCAACCAGAAAATCGGTCATTTGTCGGGCGGGCAACTCAAACGTGTGGCACTGGCCAACGTGCTGATCACCGATCCCGAACTGATCATCCTCGACGAGCCGACCAACCACCTCGACCTCGAAATGACCGAATGGCTGGAGGAATACCTGAGTCGCGCAAATATCAGCATCCTGATGGTGACGCACGACCGTTATTTTCTGGATCGTGTCTGCGACCAGATTATCGAGATCGACCACAAGCAACTCTACTCCTACAAGGGAAATTACAGTTACTACCTCGAAAAACGTCAGGAACGCATTGATGCCGCCAATGCCGATGTCGAACGCGCCAACAACCTCCTGCGCAAGGAACTCGACTGGATGCGCCGCCAGCCTCAGGCACGCGGCACAAAGGCCAAGTCGCGTATCGACGCCTTCTACGAACTCGAAAAACGCGCCAAGCAGATCCATGGAGGGGCGCAGGTGAACATCGAGGTACAGGCCTCGTACATCGGCAAGAAAATTTTCGAAGCGGAACACGTCACGAAGAGTTTCGGCGATGTGAAGATCACCCGCGACTTCAACTATATTTTCTCGCGCTACGAAAAGATGGGCATTGTGGGTAACAACGGCACGGGCAAATCGACCTTCATCAAGATGCTGATGGGCGAGGTGCAACCCGATTCGGGACATTTCGATGTGGGCGAGACCGTTCGTTTCGGCTATTACAGTCAGGACGGGCTGCAATTCGACGAACAGATGAAAGTCATCGACGTGGTGACCGCCATCGCCGAATACATCGACTTGGGCAACGGACAGAAACTCAGCGCGTCGCAATTTCTGAGCCACTTCCTGTTCACGCCCGACAAACAGCACAACTTCATCTGCAAGTTGAGCGGCGGCGAGCGTCGCCGTCTGTACCTCTGCACGGTGTTGATGCGCAACCCGAACTTCCTCGTACTGGACGAGCCGACCAACGATTTGGACATCGTCACACTGAACGTATTGGAAGAATACCTCCGTAACTTCAAGGGGTGTCTGATCGTCGTATCGCACGACCGCTACTTTATGGACAAGGTGGTCGATCACCTTTTGGTGTTCCGCGGGCAGGCCGACATCAAGGATTTTCCGGGAAATTACACGCTCTACCGCGCATGGAAAGAAGAGCAGGAGACCGCCACGCGCGAAGAAGAGGCTGCCACGCGCGCCAAACAGCAGCCTGCCTCCGCCCCGCAACGCACGCGTTCCGACGAGCAGCGCAAAAAACTCTCGTTCAAGGAGCGAAAGGAGTTTGAGGAACTCAACGAGGCAATTCCCTCGCTCGAAGCCGAAAAAGCACGGTTGGAAACCGAACTGAGCAGCGGGACGCTTTCGCCCGATGCCCTTGTGGAGCATTCGCAACGCATCTCCACGCTCATGGAGGAGATCGACGAAAAAACGATGCGCTGGTTGGAATTAAGCGAATTGGCCTAACCCTCAGATGGAAAATTTTGTTGCCATAGATTTTGAGACCGCCAACTTCAAGCGGTCGAGCGTATGCAGTGTGGGCATCGTGCGGGTTGAAAACGGACAGGTCGTGGATCGCTGTTACGAACTGATCCGCCCCTACCCCAACTACTACAATGCGCTCAACATTTCGGTACACGGACTGAGGACTTCCGACACCGATTCGGCAGATGACTTCCCGTCGGTATGGGCACGCATCGCCCCCCACTTGGGCGATCACCTGCCGCTCGTCGCCCACAACAGCCCTTTCGACGAGAGTTGTCTGAAAGCCGTCTTCGAGGTCTATCACATGCCCTATCCCGGCTACGAATTTCACTGCACATGCCGTGCCGCACGCCGCTTTTTCGGGCGCACGCTTCCCGATCACAAACTCCACACCGTAGCGGCACAATGCGGTTACGATCTGCGCCGTCACCACCACGCACTGGCCGATGCCGAAGCGTGTGCCGCCATTGCGCTGAAGATTCTATAAAAATTACAGTCTTCCTCAAGACAGAGGTTTCGGGGTATCCCCCGCCATCGGAACAAACATCACCCGTTCCGAAAGGCGGATGCGATACTTGACCATCAGCGGACTTTGAAAAAAACGGCATTGTGTTTTAAGTCGTTTTTTCCTCGAAATCACATTTCTGACTCGTCTCCACATACGGCGGAAGAAATTTGAACAATCGCCATCCACAAACCGCTCCGACAAGAAGCCCCGCCTTGAAATCGGAATCCGTACCTTTCCCGACACTCCTGCTCTTTTGGACGAAAAAATGCCGACCGGATTACTCCGATCAGCATTTATCCTATTTAGAAGGCGGGAATTATTTGCCGCTTGCCTCTTTCCACAAAGCGTTGTACTTCTGGAACTTCTGGGCGTACTCGTCGCTCTCGTCACGCAGACGGAAGCAGATCTCCTTCAGCAGCGAGAGGTTGTCCGTGTGCTGGGGATTGACCTCGTAACCCTTCTCCAAATAGGGAATGGCGGCCTTGAAGTTCTCAACAGCCTTGGCCATGGCAGCATCGCTGTCGGCAGCACTGATCTGGTGCATGTTGTTCAGTTCGTCGAGAATACCGTTGGCTTTCAGCGTATAAGAAAGAGCCGTATAGTACAAAGCGTCGATCATCTCAGGCTTCAACTCGGCAGCCTTGCTGAACGAAACGATACTCTGATCGAGGTCTCCCAGCGAATTGAACAGGATACCGCGACCCATCCACAACTCGTAGTTCTCAGGATCCGAAGCGATCGTCTTCTCCAGACGGTCAATCAGTTCCTTGGGATCACCGATGCCCTGCTCCTTGGTGTAGAGGTCGATCAGACCCTTCAGAATCTCCTGATTGGTCGGATACTTGTCGATACCCATCTCCAATGCCTCTTTGGCTTTCATCACATACGAAGCATCCTGATCCTTCTGGCAGAAGTAGCAATAGAACAGGTAGTAGTAGCAGTCGCCGTTCTGACCCTCGTAACCCTCGTTCAGCAACTCGTTGAACGAAGCAACACCTTTCGATGCCGAATCGAGATTCGTGTTGGTGAATGCATCAACGGCAAACATACGGCCTGCGAGGTAGAGGACGAACTGAGCCTGCGGTTTCTCGGTTTCGGTCAGACCATAACCCGGTGAAAGCAGGATGCGGTGTGCAAGGCTGTAATATTCACCGGCCTTGCGCGAGTTGCCCAGATCCTTATAGACGTTACCCTGCTGGCTGACTGCGTTCAGCAACTCCTCCATGCCGGGACGCACTTTCTCCTGACATTTGGGGTCGATTTCGAGTGCCTTCTCGTATGCCTCCAAAGCCTTCTCGTAACCACCCTCCAGAACGCGGTCGGTCTGCTCCCAAGTGATGATCGTACCGTTCTGCGGATTTACATACAGTTTCAGATAGGGATACTGCAAGCAAGCCATCTGCATGCCGTTTACGACCTCAACCGTGGGCTGTTGCGCAGGCTCGCCCAAAGCCAACTGCCAGCGATCGGGAGTCAATGTCTGTGCAATATCCTTCACGGGTGCATGTGCCGCCTCGAAAAATGCCTTGCCTCGCTTGATCCAAGTGGCAGACTTGCCATTCTTCTTGGCATCGGCAATCTCGGCGTCGCTCTTCTCGATCTTCGAGAGCAAAGCGTCTTTATTTACCTTCTGTGCTTGTGCGACGGGCACTGCAAGCAACATTGCAGCGAAAACCGTCAAAATTGATTTCTTCATAATTGAACTCTTTATTAAGGTATTTTTTGTCAGTTATTCTTCGCTTTGTGCAGATGTCTCCGCGGCGGGAGCATCGGAGGTTACGGCTTCGGCGGCCTCCTCGTCATCTTTGGGCACGGCCATCACCGATGCGATGGCGTCGTCCTCGCGCAGGTTGATGATCTTCACACCCTGCGTTGCACGGCCTGCCAGACGGATCTGATCCACACCCGTGCGGATCGTCAGACCCGAACGGTTGATGATCATCAGATCGTTCTCGTCGGTCACGGCCTGAATCGAGATCAGATCGCCCGTCTTTTCGGTGATGTTGATCGTCTTGACACCCTTACCGCCACGGTTCGTGATACGGTACTCTTCCAGATCGGTACGCTTACCGAAACCGTTCTCGCTCAGTACCAGTACATCCTGTTTCGATTCGGGCTCGATGCAGATCATGCCTACAACCTCATCGTCTTCCTCGATCGAAATACCGCGGACACCCGCACCGACACGACCGATCGGACGTACGGTCTCCTCGTTGAAGCGGATGGCCTTGCCCTGCTTGGCGGCGATCATCACTTCGGCATGACCGCTCGTGAGTTTCGCCTCGATCAGCTGGTCGCCCTCACGGATCACGATGGCATTGACTCCGTTCTGACGGGGACGCGAGTAAGCCTCCAACTTGGTCTTCTTGATGGTACCGCGCTTGGTACACATGATGATGTAGTTGTTATTGACATACTCCTCGTCGTTGAGTTGTTTTACATTAATATAAGCGCGAACCTTGTCATCGGGTTCGATCTGGATGACATTCTGAATGGCGCGTCCCTTTGAAGAACGGGTTCCCTCAGGAATTTCATACACTTTCAGCCAGAAGCAGCGACCCTTTTCCGTGAAGAAGAGCATCGTGTTGTGCATCGAGGCCATGTAGATGTGCTCGATGAAGTCCTCGTCGCGCGTTGCACTGCCCTTGGCTCCCACACCGCCGCGGTTTTGTGCGCGGTAGTCGGCCAGCGGCGTACGCTTGATGTAGCCCAGATGCGAAATGGTGATCACCATATCGTCATCGGCGTAGAAATCTTCGGGGTTGAACTCCTCCGAAGCATAAACGATCTCCGAACGACGCTCGTCACCGTATTTCTGCTTCATGTCGATCAATTCGTCCTTGATGATCTTGAACTGCAACGAAGGCGTTTCCAGAACCTCCGTCAGGTAAGCGATCAGTTTTTCCAACTCGTCACGCTCGGCAACCAGTTTGCCGTGCTCCAGACCGGTCAGAGCACGCAGACGCATCTCGATGATGGCCGATGCCTGAATCTCCGACAGGCCGAAACGGGCGATCATCGTCTGCTTGGCCTCGTCGGGGGTCTTCGACGAACGGATGATGTGTACGATCTCGTCGATGTTGTCCTGTGCGATCAACAGACCCAGCACGATGTGCAGACGCTCCTCGGCCTTGCGCTTGTCGAAACGCGTACGGCGGACGACCACCTCGTGACGGTGCTCGATGAAGTGATGAATCAGATCGCGCATCGAGAGCAACTGGGGACGACCCTTCACGAGGGCGATGTTGTTCACGGCGAACGAACTCTGAAGCGGTGTATTCTTAAACAAGGTGTTGAGCACCACGCTCGCCACGGCATCGTGTTTCAAGATGATGACGATACGCATACCGTTACGGTCCGACTCGTCGTTGATGTAGGAGATGCCTTCGATCTTCTTCTCGTTGATCATGTCGGCGATCTTCTTGATCGTGTCGGCCTTGTTCAGCATATAGGGGATCTCGGTGATCACGATGCACTCGCGACCCGATTCCGTATGTTCGATTTCGGTTTTGGCTCGGATGATCACACGACCGCGACCCGTCAGCATCGCCTCCTTGACGCCTTCGTATCCGTAGATGATACCGCCCGTCGGGAAGTCGGGGCCCTTGATGTACTTGAGCAACTCCTCGCCCGTGATTTCGGGGTTATCGACATAAGCACAGCAGGCATCGACCACCTCGCCAAGGTTGTGGGGAGCCATGTTCGTCGCCATACCTACGGCAATACCGCTCGCACCGTTTACGATCAGCAACGGGATCTTCGTGGGCAGCACGGTAGGTTCGGGGATGGTATCGTCGAAGTTGAGCGTCCAATCGACCGTCTCCTTGTTGATGTCGGCCATCACCTCGTCGGTGATTTTCTTCATACGCGCCTCGGTATAACGCATGGCAGCCGGCGAGTCGCCGTCCATCGAACCGAAGTTACCCTGACCATCAACCAAAGGATAACGCACCGACCAATCCTGCGCCAGACGCACCATGGCATCATAGACCGACGAGTCGCCGTGGGGGTGGAACTTACCGAGCACATCACCGACGATACGTGCCGACTTACGCGTCGGCTTGTCCGAGTAGAGATTCAGTTCCTCGGACATATCGTAAAGGATTCTTCGATGTACGGGTTTCAGACCGTCACGGACATCAGGCAGCGCACGCGACACAATTACCGACATCGAATAGTCGATATAGGCCGACTTCATCTGCTCTTCGATATTGATGGGAATAATGCGTCCCACCAAACCGGCATTCTTTTCTTCTTCAGTCAACATATTATCGTAAAAATTACCTTTCTTTAGACATACAAAAATAGTAATTTCTGGCGATTTAAGCAACTTCGCCCTTTTTTTTCGCACCTTCGGGGAGGCATAATGCGTCAAACAGCCATTTTTTGGCCGATTTCAGCCGATTTCAGCCCGCGAAATAAAAATCCCGACAGGCTGTCGGGATTTTTCGGGGTTTCCGGGGCGGCTCATCAAGTCGTATCCCCTATCGGAAATCAATCATTTCGTAGTCCGCAAACTCTTTTTTCTCGAAATGCGGGACAGCCCCGCCCAAAAGCGAGATGTTCTTCAGCGAGATCACGATCCGCTCCGAGTCGTAGTTATAGACCATCTCCAAAGGGCGGTTCTGTTTCAGATCCACGAGGATCGTCACCCGTTCGGTCTCCGCATCCACGGCATTACGCGGCGTAAGGGCAATCGAGGCCTGATCGTCCCGTTCCCATTCGACCTTCGAGAGGTATTGCTCCTGCCAGTAATCGAAGGCATGGGCAGGATTTTCCAAGATGTTGTGGCTTTGGGGATTCATCTTGTTAATCACCACTTCACGACGGCGGTGATCCGCCTCGTAACGCTGCTTTCCGTCACAGAACACCTCGGCCATGCCCATTTTCAAATAGTAGGTTTCGCCCGACACGGCATATTCGCCCTCGGCGGAATCCTCACCCGCACGGATCGTAAAATGCACTTCGTAACGCCCCATGGCACGGAACGAAGCCGCCACCCGATTCAAAAGTTGCTGTCCGCGGTCGTCGGTCTGCGCCGCAAGCGGTCGCATGCCCAGCAGCAGAAACGCCCCGATCAGCCATAAACACAACTGTCTTCTCATAATTTCTTTGTTTCTCCTTACAAATATAGGTATAATCCCGCCTTGGCGGGAAGATTCCCGAAAAAATTCATGTCTCCCGCAAAAAATGTGCTTAAAAAAACCAATTTTAGTTTATTTTTCTATATTTGTATTCCGAAAAGAGGAACAAGTCCGATACGAAAACCGCAACGATCCTTATGACGGCCGCATCCGACAGGCTCCTTCTCTTTTTTTGTAATTAATGTTTTTTCTCCACGGAGCCGGAGAACCCTAAACTACGAAAAAAATGAAAAAATTATTGTTGCTGGTTGCAGCCATCACGATGTTTGTGGGTGGCGCACAGGCACAGCGTTTCGAAAAGAACATTTTCGGTATCCGCGGTGGTTTGAACGTCTCGAACATCCGTGAAAATGGAGTTTCGTATGACAGTAAAGTAGGTTTCCACATTGGTGGTTCGTACGAACGTGCACTGACGCAGTCCTTTCCCCTCTATTTCGAGACGGGTCTGCTCTTCACATGGAAAGGTTGTCAATTTAATAATGATGACGATTATGCTTCCAAAGTCAATGCCGCTTACCTTGAGATTCCCCTTATGCTGAACTACAAGTTCAACATCCACAACAAGGTAACGCTCTATCCGAGTGCCGGTTTCTACTATGCACTGGGACTTGGAGGGAACTTTAAGAGCCACGGAGGCAAGATTGATACGTTCGGTAACCAAGACTTCCAGTTCCAGCGTTCGGACTTCGGTATGCGTTTCGGTGGTTCGGTCGTATGGCGTCAGTTTGTATTCGGACTGGGTTACGAGTTCAGTCTGATCGATGTTTGCCAACACCAGAACAAATATTACGGCGATGTAAAACCCAACAATTTCTTCCTCTCGGTTGGTTACAACTTCTAATAAATAGAATTTGGAAACAATCCAAGACCATCAAGATAAGTTACTTAACGGATCCTTTATATTTTTAAAGGATCCGTTATAATTATCTAAACGGATGAATAAGTCATTAAATATTGCAGACAAAGCATTACTGGTCAGAAATTATCTTACCAGAACGAATGATTATATCGAGAACAAAATTGATTCCACCCTTTCCCCTGTTCCACCATTCAGAGGTAACGGACAAATCAAGTTGGTTGTTATCGGTCAGGATCCGACCATTCGTAACACAAAACGTCGTGAGAGAATCTCCTGCACTCTTAACCTTGACAAAAAAGGGGCATTAAAGACCTATATTGAAAACATCTGCAAAGGTCTCGGTATTACACTTGACAATGTCTATGCTACAAATGTATTTAAATATTTTTACACCGTGCCACCAGCAGACACTCCACATGTTCTTGCAGCACATTTACAGCCGAATTTGGCTCTTCTCAAGGAAGAATTATCGCAATACCTCGACTGTCCGATAATCACTCTCGGAGAACCCGTATTGAAACTTTTAACCGACAAGAAGCATAAGGTCAGGGACTACTGGAAATACAAAAAAAAACGACTTTCACCACATTTCTGCCTCAGATAATCTTCTCGGTCGTCCCATTTATCCTTTTCCACATCAGCCAAGCCTTCGTAAAGAACTTTATAAGACCAACCTTACTCACTACCTCGCATACATGGCTAAGAAATAATTTTATAATGCGTGGAAAATAAAAAGGCGGTGTCCGATCGGGACACCGCCTTTTTTTATGTTCATTTGCGGGATCAGAATACACCCAGATCCTGCAACTTGGCTTCGAGCGTCGGCAGATCCAGAATCAGGATGTCGCGGGGTTTTGCGCCGTGCTGTTTGCCAACAATGCCCGAACGCTCCAACTGCAACATGATACGGCCTGCGCGGTTGAATCCGACCTCATAGTTACGCTGGATCATCGAAGTGGAGATCTGACCGCTCACGACCACATCGCGGGCGATCTGCGCAAACAGCGTATCATATTTCACGGGGGCTTCGTCACTGCCCATCGCCGTACCCTCACTGCTTTCGGGCGTGTAGTCGGGCAACGGATAAGCCTCGGTATAGCCCTGCTGCGTGGCAATGTAATCGACAATACGCTCGACCTCCTTCGTCTCAACCAATGCACACTGAATACGGGTCAGTTCCCCGTCCTTCGAGAAGAGCATGTCGCCGCGACCGATCAGCTGGTTTGCACCCGGCTGGTCGATGATCGTACGCGAGTCGATCATCTGCATCACGCGGAACGCCATACGTGCGGGGAAGTTGGCCTTGATACCGCCCGTGATGACCTTCACGTCGGGTCGCTGCGTGGCAATGATCAGGTGAATACCGATGGCACGCGCCTTCTGCGCCAGTCGCATCACGGGACCCTCAACCTCCTTGGCAGTCATGATCAGATCGGCAAATTCATCGACAATGACCACGATATAAGGCAGATAGCGATGTCCCTTCTGCGGGTTCAGACGGCGGGCAATGAATTTTTCGTTGTATTCGGCAATGTTTCGCGTGCCGGCTTTCTTACAGAGTTCCAATCGGTTATCCATCTCGACGCACAACGAATTGAGCGTATAGACGGCCTTCTGCGGATCGGTCACGACGGCTTCGTCCTCCGACTCCATCTTCGCCAGGAAGTGGCGTTCGATCTTCGAATAGAGCGAGAACTCGACCATCTTGGGGTCGATCAACACAAATTTCAACTGCGCGGGATGCTTGCGGTAAAGCAACGAGGTAATAATTGCATTCAGACCCACCGATTTACCCTGTCCCGTAGCACCTGCCACCAGCAAGTGCGGCATCTTCGCCAGATCGAACACATAATTTTCGTTCTGAATCGTACGGCCGATCACTACGGGCAGTTGCGCCTTCGATTCCTGAAAACGCACCGAGCGCACGCACGAATACATCGACACCACCTCCTTGTCGCGGTTCGGCACCTCGATACCGATCGTCCCCTTACCGGGGATCGGCGCGATGATACGGATACCCAATGCCTTGAGGCTTTGGGCAATATCATTCTCCAGACCCTGAATTTTCGAGATCTTCACGCCCTGTGCCTGCACGATCTCGTACAGCGTGACCGTCGGGCCCACCGTGGCCTTGATCTTCTGAATCGGAATACCGAAGTTCTTCAAGGTCTCTTCGATGTTCGATTTATTTTCGTAGATCTCCTCGTCGGACACCTGTGTCAAAGTCTGATAATCCTCCAAAAGATTGAACGAGGGTTTGCGGTAGTTGATCAGATCCTTCAACGGGTCGTAATTCTCTTCGGGGAGTTGCTCCTCCGTCGTAAGTTCTTCGTGATGCTCCTCGACATCGACCACCACCCCGCCGTCGGCTTCAGGTTTGTCGATTTCGATTCCCGCCTCCGTTTCATGAGGTGCGGGGGTCGGCTCTTCGAGTTGAACCGTTTCGTGCTGCTCGGCGGAAACTTCCTCGACAATCGCCTTGAAATCTTCCGGATCGGCAAGCGGTTTCGGCTCGGCGGGATTTCCCGTGGGATCCCCCACAAAGGGCGTATTTCTCGGCTCGGTCGGAGCGGTCTGAGGGACAGTCTTACGCGGCATGACGGGTGCAAGTTCGATCAATCCGCCGCGCCCCATCACCACACGGGTGCGGGGTGCGGGTTCGACATCCACCTCCGTGAAAAGTTCCTCTTCGTCCGTCGGCGTTGTACGGCGGGATGCTGTCACGGGTTGCGGGGCGGACGTTGTCTCCTCCCCGATCGTAAAATCCTCTCCGACGGATTGCGGTTCGGGTTGCTGTGCAGGTTGCCGCTCCTCTTCCGAAATAAATTCCTCTTCGGGTTCAAAGTGATTCCGTCCCTCCTCCGACACGGCACTTTCCCATGTTGGGGGTACGGGTTGCGGTGCGGGTTCTGCTCCTTGCGGTGCGGGTTCAACAGGACGGGATGTCGCAACGGGTTTCGATGCAGCCTCCTCCTCACGAACCTCCTCCTTGGCCTGTGCCACACGGCTCTTGACCGCCTCCACGATGCGCTCGCTGCGATCGACCATCAGATTGCCTGCCGAATTGACCGTATTGATGAAATTGCGGTTGATCAGCACACACAACAAAATCCATCCCGACAACAGCAGGAAAATCATACCCACCGTGCCGATATATCCCGAAAGAATCGAGGCCACCAGTACCCCGAAAGCACCACCGGGTCCCTCCTCCGAACAGATATCCATGTGCGGGAAGAGAAATCCGAAAGTCAGCGAACCGAACAGCATGACCAGTATAAACGGAAGGATCGTGCGGTTGAAATTGAGTTCTTTCTGAGTGATCATCCTAAGGCCGATCCATGCGATCAGCAGCGGAATGATGATTCCGAACAATCCGAACGAACAATCCACCAGCCACCAGCCCAGTCGCGCACCCAGTCGTCCGCAGGGATTTGCGGCATCGTCGCTGAGCGACTCTCTTGCGGTTCGGATTTCGGTCTGGAGGGTTGTGGGGTCGAACAGGCTCTGATCCTCCTGCCAGCAGAAGAACGAGAAAAATGTCGATGCCGCGGCAAAAAGGCCGAAGAACAGAATGACAAATCCCACAATCCAGCGCATGTTGTTGCGATCGGGATTTTGAGGGGATTTACCTGCAATATTTTGTTTTTTGTTTTGGGAAGTCATGGAAGTCAAACGCTTGATTCGTCAAGCGAAGTTACAATTTTTTTCGGAAAATCGAAAATCGCGGATTTTTCAGAGCCTACTCAAGAGCCTTTTCGGCCTTTTTCCGAAGCCGCTGCCGATAGGCTTCATCGGCAAATGTATCGAACTCATAGAAAGGCTTTTGCGCCTTGTCGGCAAAGGCATCGGCACTCTTCAGAAGCGACACCACGCGACGCGCCACGGCAGGCGACGGGTCGATGATGCGCGCCCCGCTGCCCGCCAACACTTTGCGGAGTGCCTCCATCAGAAACGGGTAATGCGTACACCCCAACACGATCTGATCCGCCCCGCGATCGAGCATCTCGCGCATCGCACGGCGTACACACTCCTCGGCTTCGGGCGTCTGTTCGCAGTCGCTCTCGACCAACTCGACAAAACCCCGTCCGGGAACAGCAATCACCTCGATGCCTTTTCCGTAGCGGGCAGCCGTACGGCAGAACAGATCCCCGTCCAGACTGCGTTCCGTTGCCAGCACTCCCACCACTCCGGTACGGGTATTCAGACAGGCGGGTTTCACGGCGGGTTCCATGCCCACAATGGGAATTTCGTGATATTTGTCGCGTAAGAAATCAATGGCGGCGGCCGTCGCGGTATTGCACGCCACAACCACCATCTTGCACCCTTTCTCCACAAGACGACCCACGGCTGCATCGGCCAAAAGGTGGATCTCTTCCTTCGTGCGCGATCCGTAGGGACAGTTTTTGCCGTCCCCCAGATAGAGCAGCGACTCACGGGGCAGGGCACGCCGCACCTCGCGCCAGACGGTCAGTCCGCCCAGCCCCGAATCGTAAATACCTATGGGTCGGTTATCGGTCATGCTTTTTGAGAATCGTTTTCTGCGGTTTGCAAATAAGGCACCAACAAATCGACGATATGGTTGATCAGATCAAAATCCGAATAGGAATCGCACGTCACGGTGAGTTGTGCCATACGGTAGAAATTCTCGCGATCGGCCATATCCCTACACATGAACGTCACAAGTTCGTCATCCGAAAGACCTCGCAGGCGCGGCCGTTTCTGTCGTCCGTAAGGCGACATGCGGCGGGCAATCTGTTCGGGCGAGCGTTTCAGATAGAGGGTTACGCCCGTGCGGTTCATCTCGGCCATATTATCGCGCCATGTGGGAAGTCCGCCCCCCGTCGAGATGACCATCGGCCGTTCCTCCCGCGACAAGCGATCCAGCACGCCACGTTCCATTTCGCGGAAATGTTCCTCTCCCTCGTAATGGAAAATATCGGCGGTCGATGCTCCCTCACGCTCCTCAACCTCATGGTCCGTATCCACGAAATCCCAATGCAGACGGCGGGCAATCTTACGCCCCAGCGTACTCTTGCCGCAGCCCATATATCCGATCAAAAAAAGAGGTTTCATTCCTTATCTTGGTTAAAACAAATCGAGTTGCTCCGACGGGATCGGCTTGTCGTCGTCCCCCTTCGGGCGTTCGATCTCAAACTCCGTCTCGCCGTCTTTCGGCACGGAACGGTTTGCATCCGCCGAAGTCTGTTTGCGGGCAACCTCCGCCGAGGTGAACTCTTCGCCGAGGGTTGCCTCCTCCTCGGCGGATTCCTCCGTTGTACACGCCTCGTCGGCGATCGGCTCGTCTTCCCCTGCCACTTCGGGTTCGATAAAACGCAACGTATCCACCTCGTAGGTCGTCAGCCGCTTACCTTTGGCACGATGGCTCTTCACGCCGACAAACTCATCGACCTCCACCAGATCGGCCGGACGCGACCGGTTCGCCCCCTTGAACGTGATTTCGAGTTGCGCACCACTCACGGCGGTCATCGTCACGAAGTCGGTCGTCTCCATATCCAGAAAATCCTGCATCCGCTCCGAGCGTTCGGCCGTGAAGCGTTTCATATAATAGTAGTGCTGCTCTCGGTCGTAGTAGCAGATGCTGTAAACCGTCTGCGGGCGATAGCGTTCGATGCGGATCGTGTCGTCGGGGAAGTGCTGCGAAAGATCGAAGTTGGTGATGTAGTACTGGCAACGCTTCGTCCATACGATCAGACGGTCGTCGCCCTTGAATTTACCCAGTAGACGACCGCAACCGTCCGTATTGAGTTGGCGGACATCCTCGTCGTACCATATATCCTGTGCCGAGAGGGTCGAAGATCCGCGCTCCTTGAAGACGATCTTATGGATGCCGTAACGCGAGAACAGATTTCCCTGACACTGACGTCCCTTGATCGCAAGATCCGAGAAATCCAGATCGACAATCACCTTCTTCAGACGCGGACGCGGTTTGAAATAGACCTTCAGCACCTCCGCCTCGCCGTTGGGGTTCACCGACATATAGAGGATCTCGCTCTTGGGCGTACCCTTCGTGATGTTGTACTCCTTGTCGCGTGTGATGCCCTTGATGGCACAGCGTTTCATGTAGATCGGGCCGTTCTTGCCGTCGCGGTACAATACGTTGTAAATCGTGCGTTCGTCGTTACGCATGAACACACCGATATAATAGATATTCTTCTCGAAGAAGGCCTTGTCGCTCACCTTCGTGATCACGTAACGGCCGTCCTTCGTAAAGAGGATCACATCGTCAATGTCCGAACAATCCGCCACATACTCGGCATCCTTCATCGACTTGCCGATGCCGAAGAAACCCTCTGCACGATCGACATACAACTTGGCGTTGTTCACCGCCACCTTCGTCGCCTCGATGGCATCAAATTCGCGCAACTCCGTGCGGCGTTCGCGCCCCTTGCCGTATTTCTCCCTGATGCGGCGGTAGTAAGCCACGGCATACTCGGTCAGATGCCCCAAGTCATATTCCGTCTGACGGATGTCGTCCTCGATCTGACGGAGTTCGTTGTCGGCCTTGTCCGTGTCGTAGCGCGAAATGCGGATGAACTTCAACTCCGTAAGGCGTTGCACATCCTCCATCGTAACTTCGCGGCGCAGCAGTTTCTTGAAAGGTTCCAAGCCCTCATCCACCGCCTTGTAGGCCTCCTCGCGGGTCTTTTTCCCCTCGATCAACTGATAGAGTTTATTTTCTATAAAGATTCGTTCGAGTGATGCGGCATGCCATGCCCCGTTCAACTCGTCCAGACGGATCTGCAATTCGCGTTCGAGCAACGACTTGGTATGGTCGGCCGAAGCACGCAGCAGGTCTTTCACCCCCACGAAGTGCGGTTTATTGTCCCTGATGACACACGAGTTGGGCGCGATCGACACCTCACAATCCGTAAAGGCGTAGAGTGCGTCGATCGTCTTGTCGGACGACTCGTCGGGCGACACCTGAATGACGATTTCGACCTTGTCGGCCGTATTGTCATCGACCTTGCGGATCTTGATCTTGCCCTTGTCGTTGGCCTTGATGATCGAATCCTTGATCGACTCGGTGGTTGTCGTATAGGGGATCTCGGTAATGGCCAGCGTGCGTTTGTCGATCTTCGAAATGCGGGCGCGCACCTTCACCGTACCGCCGCGCAGACCGTCGTTGTAACGGCTCACATCGGCCATACCGCCCGTCGGGAAGTCGGGATAAAGTTCAAAATCGCGCCCCTCCAGATGGGCAATCGACGCATCAATCAACTCGTTGAAGTTGTGCGGGAGGATCTTCGACGCAAGTCCCACGGCAATACCGTCCGAACCCTGTGCCAGCAAAAGCGGGAACTTGATCGGCAGGGTCACGGGTTCGTCGTTACGGCCGTCGTAGGATTTCATCCACTCGGTCGTTTTGGGGTTGAACACCACGTCGAGGGCGAATTTCGACAGTCGTGCCTCGATGTAACGACCCGCAGCCGCTTCGTCTCCCGTCAGTACGTTACCCCAGTTACCCTGACAATCGATCAGAAGGTCTTTTTGTCCCAACTGCACCAGCGCATCCTTGATCGACATGTCGCCGTGGGGGTGGTACTGCATGGTCTGACCCACGATGTTCGCCACTTTGTTGTAGCGACCGTCATCGACCGTGCGCATGGCGTGGAGAATACGACGCTGCACGGGTTTCAAGCCGTCGCTGATATGGGGTACGGCACGTTCCAGAATCACATACGAGGCGTAATCCAAGAACCAGTTCTTATACATGCCCGACAGTTTCGTCACGCCGCTCTCGTCCTGCATCAGACGATCAAACCGGTCGCGTTTGCCCATCGGTTTTGCCTCGGTCGCATTTCCCGGAGTCGGGTCGGTATTTTGTTCGATATTTGTTTCTTTGTCCGTCATAACACTTTTAGGCTAACTAAGGGCTACATCGCGCTCGATATCCTCCTCGACGCGCAGATTGTCGATGATAAATTCCTGACGATCAAACGAGTTCTTGCCCATATAGAACTCCAGCAGGTCGTGAATCGGGGCATCCTTTGTGATGCGCACCTTGTCCAGACGCATCCCCTCGCCGATAAATTCGCGGAACTCGTCGGGCGAAATCTCACCCAAACCTTTGAATCGCGTGATCTCGGCCGACCTGCCGCACTCTTTAAGAGCATTCAGGCGTTCCTCCTCCGAGTAGCAGTAGCGCGTGATCTTCTTGTTGCGCACACGGAACAGGGGTGTTTGCAGGATGAACAGATGTCCCTGACGAATCACATCGGGGAAGAATTGCAGGAAGAAGGTGGTGATCAGAAGGCGGATGTGCATGCCGTCCACATCGGCATCCGTTGCGATGACAACCTTCTCGTAACGCAGATTCTCGATGTCCTCCTCGATGTTGAGTGCCGCCTGCAACAGGTTGAACTCCTCGTTCTCATAGACGACCTTTTTCGTCAGTCCGTAGCAGTTCAGCGGTTTGCCGCGCAACGAGAAAACCGCCTGTGTCTTCACATCGCGGCTCTTGGTGATCGAACCCGATGCCGAATTACCCTCCGTGATGAAAATCATCGACTGATCGGCCAATTCGTTGCGATCCGTGCGGTGGATCTTGCAGTCTCTCAGTTTTTTGTTGTTGAGCGAAACCTTCTTGGCGGTTTCGCGGGCTTTCTTCTGAACTCCCGAAATGGCCTTGCGCTCCTTCTCGTTCTCGACGATCTTCTTTTGGAGGATCTGCGCCGTTTCGGGATGTTTGTGGAGGTAATCGTCCAGTTGTTTGGTAAGGAAATCGCCGACAAACGTACGCATCGAGATGCCCGGCTCGACCTCCTTCGAACCCAACTTGATCTTGGTCTGCGACTCGAAGATCGGGTCGGCAACCTTCACCGAGATGGCGGCGATGATCGACGTACGCACATCCGACGGGTCGTAGTCCTTATGGTAAAACTCCTTGATGGTCTTGGCCAGAAATTCGCGGAAGGCCGCCTGATGCGTACCGCCCTGCGAAGTGTATTGACCGTTCACGAACGAGAAATAATCCTCGCCGTAGCCCGATCCGTGGGTGATCGCCACCTCGATGTCCTCGCCCGAAAGGTGGATGGGCAGATAGAGCGGCTCCTCGGAGATATTTTCGTTGAGCAGATCCAGCAATCCGTTTTTCGACACATACTCCTGTCCGTTGAAATTGAACACGAGACCGAGGTTCAGGTAGGTGTAGTTGCGCACCATCTGTTCGACATATTCCGGATTGTAACTGTACTTGCCGAAAATCTCCTCATCAACGCGGAACGAGATGAAGGTACCGTCCTTTTCATTGACGTGTTCCTCCCACACGTCATCTGCCTCCAAACCCTGTCGGAAGGTGACCGTGTGTGCCTCGCCGCCACGTACCGAACGTGCCGTAAATTCACTGGAAAGCATATTGACCGCCTTGACACCCACACCGTTCAGTCCGACCGTCTTGCGGAATGCCGTACCCTCATACTTGGCACCCGTATTCATGCGGCTGACGGCTGCCGACAACGACTGAAGCGGAATACCGCGGCCGTAGTCACGCACCGAAACCACATTGTCTTCGATCGTGATGTCGATGCGGTGACCGAAACCCATGATGTACTCATCGACCGAGTTATCGACCACCTCCTTGATCAGGACATAAACGCCGTCATCACTCTGCGTTCCGTCGCCCAACTTGCCGATGTACATACCCGGTCTGAGGCGGATATGCTCTCTGGGAGAGAGGGTCACGATGGCGTCGTCGCCGTAATTGCTCTTGTTCGTATTTTGTAAATCTGCCATATCCTATTTGTTCTCACGAATTTGCTTTAATGCCTCACACATGCGCTCCCGTGTCTGATCCATCAGTTCGTGTACCTCCATGCGGCGCACATCCTCGCGGCTGACCGGAGGAAGCACGCGCACGGTGATCGTATTGCGCCAGTTAAGCAGTCGGTTCTTGTCGATCAGGGTCGATGTCCCGTCCAACACCACGGGAAGGATCTCCACATCACACTCCTTGGCCAGCACGAACGCACCGGTCTTGAAGCGGTGGATTTCACCGTCTTTCGAACGCGTTCCCTCCGGAAACACGGCAACCGACACGCCCAGATTCGTCCAGTAACGCCCCCGTGTGATCATCTGCTCCAAGGCTTCCGATCCGTGGCCGCGGTCAATCGGAATATCGCCGTGCAACAGAAGGAACTGACCGAAGAACGGGATCTTGAAAACCTCGCGTTTTGAAACCCAGCGGAAATTGAGGGGAATCAGATAAAGCGACGGGATGTCGATCATTGCGCTGTGGTTCAGGACTATGATATATTTCTTTCCTGGATCGACATTTTCACGGCCGACGACGCGATGTCGCCACATGGGCGGCAGGAAGAAAAAGATGCGGGTCATCACGCGCGAAAGTTCATGTACGGCACGTCGTCCCGGATCAAACGGGTAACAAACGACGAGGGCTACGGCCGAGAGAATCATGATCGTCAGACACAGCACCACGCAGAAAGGATAATAAATCGCGCTAAACATAAACAGGGTGATTTTAGGGTGAATGTATTTCAATTTGCAAATATAGCACTATTTTTTCGGCTTTCCTATCCGAACCCGCCACCTTTTATGAACATTTTTACAACTTGCCCTTTCCCGCTCACCGCCAATGACAAAGGGAGGCCGCAAGCGACCTCCCCCGAAAAAAACAAAACACGCCGGTCAGAGTTTGTGCCGCCGCCACAGACGCGGAAGCGACGCAATTCGGCCGTGGTGTGCAAAACGCATGATCTGAAAGGAGAGCGAATCGCCCGAAATGATGCAGGTGACCGCCACGAGGATCATCACCACGCCGATGAAGATGCGCAGCGTGAACTCCTCGCCAAAGACCATCACCCCGAAAAACAGAGCCGTGACGGGTTCCAACGCACCGAGGATGGCGGTCTGTGTCGAACCGATCCTGCGGATCGCACCCGCCATGGCAATCAGCGAGACAACCGTCGGGAACAGTCCCAACGCCAGAGCGCACGCCCACGCCAAAAGATTCTGCGGCACCATTTGCCACGTGCCGTTCACGGCAAGGCGCACCACAAAGAGCAACAATCCCATACACAGCACATAGAAGGTCAGCGTTTCGGTATCCATCCGCCCCAACGACGAGCGGTTCACCCCGACAATATAAACGGCATAACTTGCCGATGAAAGGAAAACCAGCGTCACGCCCCACCAGTCGAGCGGCACGCCGTTTTCGCCCTTACACAGCAGAGCAACTCCCGAAAACGCCGTGACGATCGAAAAGATCGTGATCCACGAGATCCGTTCGCGGAACACCACGCCCATAATCAGAGCCACCAGCACGGGATAAACAAACAGGATGGTCGAGGCGACACCCGCATCCATATAGCGGTAACTCTCAAACAGAAACAGCGACGAGAGTGCCATCAGCAACCCCAGCGTACCGACCAATTTGGCATTCTTGAGACTGATCCGAAGGCTGCGTTTGCGGATCAACACATAACCGCCCAAAAGCACCAGTCCCGACAGGTAGCGGAACAGCAACACCGCATCGGTCCCCACCCCCATTTTATAGAGCGGAAGCGTGAACAGCGGATTAAGGCCGTAACTCATGGCGGCAACGGCACCCAACAAATAACCCTGCGATTTTTCCGAGGACATAAAAAACTTATTTTTTTCAGATTCGTATTGCGACACGAAAAAAGAGAAGCCTTCCAAAAACTTCTCTTCATTCGATATGTCGTGGGGAAAACTCCGCTTAATTTAGAACTCCACTTTCGGGGCTGCTTTGCTCTCCTCGTCGGCCTCGAAGTAGGGTTTCTGCTCAAAACCGAACATGCCGGCAATCAGGTTTGCGGGGAAACGGCGGACAGCCACATTATAACCCTTGGCAGCCTCGTTGAAATCTTTACGCGCCTTACCGATTCGGTTTTCCGTTCCCTCCAACTGCACCTGCAAATCGCGGAAGTTGTCGGCAGCCTTCAGATCGGGATAATTCTCCGAGATGGCAATCAGGCGACCCAGTGCCGAACCGACCGCGGCCTGTGCCTTCTGAAACTCGGCCATTTTTTCGGGTGTCAGTTCATCGAGCGACAGGTTCATCGACGTAGCCTTCGAACGAGCCTCGACCACCTCGTTGAGCGTCTTGCTCTCGTGTGCGGCATAACCCTTGACCGTATTGACCAGATTGGGAATCAGATCCGCACGACGCTGATATTGCGTCTCGACATTCGCCCATGACGATTTGACGACCTCCTCCTGATTGACAAACTTGTTGTATGCCGAGAAACAATAGACGGCCGCAACGACCACCACTCCCAACACAATTAAAATCGACTTTCTCATTTTTTCTATGCTTTTAATTTATAATTTTTTCCGTTTTACCATTTCGAGCCGGCACCCCCGCCGCCGAACGATCCGCCGCCGAAGCCTCCGCCGAACGAACCGCCTCCGCCACCGAGGCCGCCCCAGCCGCCTAATCCGCCGATGAAGGGGCCACCCCATCCACCGTGAAAATCATCGTCGTCGCGTGCCGAATTGATGCGTTTCACAACCCGTTGTCCGCAATGACGGCAGACGTAGGTATATTCCGTAACACGGTGATTATTGATGATATACTCGTTTGTTCCGTCCAATTTCAAACCCACGCGATGGCATTTCGGACAGGTTTTCTTTTTGCGTTCACCGAACCAGCCGACCAGATAGAATCCGCCCAGAAAAATAAAAATCGTCCACCAAGGTACCGCATCACGCTCCCGACGGCTTCGATCCGGATCGATCTCCCCGCCCTCAAGCAATTTGGCGACCGCCTGCAAGCCCCGGAGCATACCCGTATCGTAGTCTCCCTGTCGGAACGAGGGCACCATATAATTCATCTGAATACGTTTGCAGACAATGTCGGGCAGCACGCCTTCGATGCCCTGTCCCGTCACAAAACGGATCTCCCTGCGACCGCGTACAAGCAAGATACCCAGACCGTTATCCGACTTTTTTCCACCAACGCCCCACTTCTCGAACAATTCGATGGCAAACGAATACAGATCCTCGCCTTCGATCTCTTCGACGGCAACCACAGCCACCTGAGCATAGCCCCGATCCCGAAGCGACGCACACACGGCATCCATCCGACGCACCGTCTCCGCAGAAAGCACCCCGTCGGGATTCGACACAAAACGACGGCTGTCCCGCAACTGCACGTCGGGGATCTGCTCAACCGTATAACCCTCTGCACGGGCAAGGCTCACACAGCACAATGCCGCGAAAACCAGTATTATTTTTCTCCAATCCATCGGTCACAAACATACGAAAATAATTTCAAATTTCACGTCTTCCCCTGCCGATTTTTTGCAGTCCGCCCCGTCCCGAAACCCGTTTCCGGGAATCGTTTTCCGCAAAAAAACGAACTTTGTCGGAATCAGTAAAACCGGCATACTCTGAGTTGTTTTCCGCACAATCCTTGCAACTTCCGATCTTTGCGACCCCGCTTCGGGGCTTTTCTGACGCATTTCGTTGATTAACCAGAGAAAAACTCGACAAAAAAACCCGCCTCCCGAAAAAAAGTATTACCTTTGTCCATTATTTATTTTAGAATTGCAAGAGCTCATGAGAAAATTAATTTACTCTTTATCGTTGATCCTTCTGATCACACTCTTCTCGTCGTGCAATCCGGAAAAAAGAATTTGGTACCTGCAAGATGCCCGTCCCTTCACTCCGGAGCAGATCGTCGAGAACGGTCAGATCCGCATCAAGCCTTTGGATCGAATCACCATTGTTGTCAGCAGCATGCACCCCGAATTGGCTGCACCTTTCAACTCATACTCTTCGTACAATTCTTTAAGTTCCAAATCAGGCGATTATTCTGCCGGCACGAACACCCAGTCTTCGCTTCAGATCCGCACCATCGACGAAAAGGGTATTCTTCAGATGCCCGTGATCGGTGCCGTTGAAGCCAAGGGCAAGACCCGTAGCGAACTGGCTCAGGAGATCGCCGACAAAATCAAAGCCGGCGGCTACATCAACGACCCCGAAGTAAACATCTCGTTTGCCGACATCAAGATCGCCGTCTTAGGCGAAGTCGCCCGTCCGGGTTATTACGACCTGACCCGTGACAAAATCACAATCTTCGATGCGCTTGCCATGGCAGGCGATCTGACGATCTACGGTGTCCGCTCGGAAGTGGCCGTTGCCCGCGAAGTCAATGGCAAGCGCACGATCGAATATCTGGATCTTACATCGAAAGATATTTTCCAGTCGCCCGTGTATTACCTCCAGCAGAACGATATTGTTTACGTAAAGCCCAACAAATACAAGGCTCAGGCCGGTGAGATCAGCCAGAACCGTTCGTTCTACGTCTCGTTGTTCAGCGTCGGCATTTCGCTCGCCACCTTAATTGTCACCATCACCCGATAGTTTTATATTATGTCAGAACAGAACATCAATCAAGTTCAGGTCAATGATGCCGCCGAAGAGGAATTTATCTCTTTGAACAACATCATTGCCATCATTCTCGGTCAATGGTACTGGTTTGCCATCTCGATTGCACTCTGCCTCGGATTGGCCGTTTTTCACCTTGCCAAAACCCCGAAAGTGTATAGCCGCACGGCCACCATTCTGGTAAAGGACACCCGTAAGGGCGGTGATATCGATCTTTCCACGTTCAGCGATCTGGCAGGATTCCAGAGTCGTCGTAATGTGGACAACGAGGTCTATATCCTCCAGTCGAAACGCCTTATGGCACAGGTGGTGAAAAACCTCAATCTGACGGTACGCTATACCCAAAACGGACTTCTAAAAAATACCGATCTTTACAAGCATGCTCCTTTTGAGATCGAGTTCATCAACGACAATGCCAATCAGGCACTGGCCATTGATGCAACGATTCTTAATGAGGATCAGATTCTTCTGACCAATTTTGCCGACAGTTTTCTCGAAGACGATGACAGTGCCGAGGAAATCGCTCTCGCGGAGATCACTGCCAAATTCGAAGAACCGATCAACACCCCGATCGGTCAGATGATCATTCACAAGACCAATTTCTTCAAACCCGAAACATTCATCGGAAAGAAGATCTTTGTACGTAAGGCCACCGAACGAAGCACCATCACCTCCTACCGCCGCAGCGTCAAGAGTCAGGTCGCCAACGAGCATGCCTCGATCGTGACAATCACTTACAGCGACATTGTACCCCAACGTGCCGAAGATATTATCAACGCCCTGATCGAAGCCTACAACAACGACGCCATCGAAGACAAACGCCGTATTTCGGTCCTGACCGCAGACTTTATCAAAAAACGTCTGAAGGTCATCGGCCGCGAGTTGGGCGATGTGGATCAGAACATCGAAAGCCTCAAGAAAAAGCACCAGATGGTGGACATCTCCTCCGAGGCTCAGCGCACGCTCCAAGAGAGCAGCAAATACAAAAGCGAAGCACTTTCGATCGAAAACCAGATCAACGTGGCTAAATTCATCACCACCTATCTGACCACTCCCGAAAATGCCGGAGAGCTGATCCCGATGATGGCTTCGGTCGATAACAATTCTATCTCCAATCAGATCAGCGACTACAACAAGGTGATCCTGCGTCGCGACAAACTTTTAGAGAACAGCACGGAGAGCAACCCCGCCATCCAAGAGATGGGCAATGCACTGGCTGCCATCCGCCGTTCGATCATCGCTTCGCTAAATTCGCATATCGAAACGCTGAATATCCAGTTGCAAAACATCCACCACGAGGAAGATCAGGCCAACTCTCGAATTTCCTCGATGCCTTCTCAGGAGAAGATCATTCTCGGCATTTCGCGTCAGCAGAAAATCAAGGAGGAATTGTTCCTGTACCTTTTGAACAAACAGGAGGAAAACCAATTGACCTATGCCGTGGCCGAAAGTAACGCGCGCACCATCGACTGGGCTTACGGCAGCAACATTCCGGTTTCACCCAAACCCATGATAATTCTGTTGGCGGCATTCGTCATCGGTTTTGCCATTCCGTTCGGAATTTTCTTCATGAAGAACATTTTGAACACGTCGGTACGAGGCCGGAAAGACATCGAAGACCGAATCACCGCTCCTTTCCTTGGTGAAATTCCCTTCACCGAAGGCGAGAAAGGCAAAGAGGTTCAGGTACGCGAAACAGGTCGTGATGCGCTCTCCGAGGCGTTCCGTATTCTGCGTTCGAACATCTCGTTCATGAATGTGTCTTCGGAAGAGGACAAGAACATCCAGACGATCCTCTGCACCTCGTCAAACCCCCATTCGGGAAAGACCTTTATCGCTTTGAACTTGGGTCTGACCCTTGCGATGGCCGGCAAGAAAGTGGTGATCATTGACCTCGACCTTCGTCGTCAGGCCTTCTCCAAGGCTCGCGGCCACAAAAACAGCAAATATGGTATTTCAGCCTATCTGACACAAAGTTTCGATGATTTCAAGGAGTTGATCCACCCCACATCGCTTCACGAAAACCTGCATGCGATCTACGCCGGCAAGCAACCGCCCAACCCCACCGAGATGTTGCTTTCGAAGCGTTTGAACCAGTTGTTTATCAACCTGCGTAAAGAGTACGATTACATTCTGATCGACTCGACTCCGGCTTTGTCGGTTGCCGATGCCATGATCACCGACCGCTTTGCCGACCTGTGTATCTATGTCATCCGCGAGGGAATGCTCGACCGCCGTCAGTTGCCCGACGTGGAGCGTCTCTACACCGAACGAAAATTCCAGAACATGTGTGTCGTTCTGAACGGCTCGCACATCCAGAGCCACGGCTACGGTTACGGATACGGCTATGGTTACGGCTATGGCTACGGGTATGATTACGACAGCCACGATGACGACACCAACCGTTCGCTCATCCAGCGAATCCTTAATCTGTTCCACAAGTACAGCAACAAACATTAAATAAATGGCAGGAAAATCTATTAAGATTGCAATTGATTTCGACGGTACGGTCGTCACCCACAATTATCCCGAAATCGGCGAGGATCTGGGTGCCGTTCCCGTACTGAAGGAATTGACGGCAAAAGGATATAAACTGATCCTCTATACGATGCGTCACGGCGATCTGCTCAAGCAGGCCGAAACTTGGTTTGCCAAACGCGGTGTCCCGCTGTGGGCGGTCAATGAAAATCCCGACCAGAAACGCTGGACGGGATCGGTCAAGGTACACGCCGATCTTTATATCGACGATTCGGCACTGGGCTGCCCCATCAAGTTTGTCGATGGAGAAAGCCGTCCGGCAGCCGACTGGAAACGCATCCGCGAGCAACTCGTCAAAGAGGGTTTCCTCGACTGACAAGAATCCCCAATCCCGATAAAAATACTTATTCGTCCCCAAAAAAGACGGATAAGTATTTTTTTTGCCCCTGCCTCAACGAAAGACAAGGGCAAACAGAAAACGGGGCATAAGATCAGCCGATCTGAAACAGAACAACTGACAGACAGCAACCGAATCACTCCGCCGAACCTCGCTAAAAAAAGAGCGACTCCCGAAGGAATCGCTCCATAAAACAATCCGCAGGAATATTACTTCCAGAGGTTGCGGGGATATTTGCCCTCTTCGATCATCTTCTCGATCGAAGCCACCAGCGCAGGTTTGTCCTCCTTGTAGGTGACACCGAACCACTGAGCCGACGAGCGCAATACACGCAACGAGGCAGTCCCCTCCTTGATGAGTTTATTAACCATCAACGGCAGGAAAAACTCGGCTTTGGGCATCGTGCTGTTCTCCTTGAACCACTCCTTGAAGTACTCGGTCGAGTAACCAAAATAGTCGGGCGTAAAGCCGAAAAGGTTCATTGATACGGGTACCGTCTCCTCCAACTCCTCGTCGGCACCACCGTCGTGATAGAGGACACGACCGTCGGGCATACGCTCGATCTGCGTGCGCTCGACCATTGCCGTCAGATCGCCGTTCTCGTCCACGCCGCAAATGCCGCGCGATACGGTGCCGTTCTCCGACAGGGTCTTGTTCAGATCGTAAGCCACCATGCAGTATTTGTTCTTCACACCGTCGAGTTGCGAGAGATAGTCGCCGATGGTTTTGTAAGCCTCCGCACCATAGAAGTCGTCGGCGTTGATCACGGCAAACGGCTCGCGGATGACATTGGCAGCCATCATCAGGGCGTGGTTCGTACCCCACGGCTTCTGACGGCCTTCGGGTACCGAGCAACCTTCGGGCAGATACTCCAACTCTTGGAATACGAACTCCACCTCGATGCGGTGACCGAAACGCTCGGCATTGAATACCTCGCGGAACTCCTTCTCGAACGAGTGCCGGATGACGAACACCACCTTACCGAAACCGGCGCGAATGGCGTCATAAATCGAATAATCAATGATCGCTTCGTTGTTGGGGCCGACTCCGTCCATCTGTTTGAGCGAGCCGTAACGGGAACCCATGCCTGCGGCCAATACGAGTAAAGTAGGTTTTACCATAATTTTCAAAATTAAATCGCGTTATTATAATTAGTACAAAGGTAAAAAAATCATTCTGAACAACAAAGGATTTATCCGATTTTGCGTATCTTTGTAAGTTGGAACGAGGAGTGTCGGATTGAGGCGCAAGGAGCAAAAAAAACGATCCCGGATATCGGTTTCATGTCATCCGGCGACGATTTTCCGCACTCTACTGAAAAAAGAAACACAAGCGATGAAATTTCTGGAAAAAATCACCTGTTGGCAGCGCAACTTCTTCCGCAAACGCCGTTTTTCGATGCACAACGCCACCGACAACAGCGAAGAGTGGTACATCCACATCTCGCCGTCGCGCATCATGTCGGGTCTTGTGGCCTTTGTCCTCTTGCTTTTCATTCTGATTCTTGCCCTTATGGCCTATACGCCCGTATTGGAATTTCTGCCCGGTTATCGTACCGAGGCCGACCGTACCCGTGAGAGCCTCATGCGCAACATCATCCGTCTGGACTCCATGGAACAGATGATGAAGGACATGATGACCTACAACGAGAACATCGCGCTGATCATGGACAACAAGACACCCGTCTCCGTCACCCCCGCCACATCGGATTCGACACGATTGGACAAGACGCTCGTCCTCCCTTCCAAAGGGGATTCGATACTCCGCCGCGAAATGGAGGGTAACGGTCCCTATTCGCTTGCCGCCAACGACCACGCCATCCGCCGCAAAATGCGCGAGACACTGGGCATGACGGTACCCGCCGAGGGCGTCATCTCCCGGAAGTTCGACATCAAGGCCGGCCACTACGGCATCTCGATCACAGCCACACCGGGCGACCGCATCACGGCCATCGACAACGGCACGGTGATCCAGAGCCTTTGGACACCCGACCAAGGCTACATCATCATGCTGCAACACGGCGGCAATCTCATCTCGGTGTACAAAAACCTTTCGCGCTCGCTGGTCGAGAAGGGTCAGTCGGTACGCAACGGCGAACAGATCGGTTGCAACCTCGAACAACAACCCGAAGAACAGCAGCCAAAATACTTTGAATTTGAATTGTGGGTCAATGGCAAACCCGCCGACCCCGAAGAATATATCCTTTTCTGATGAAACAACGCTTAGCCATTTTGGGATCCACGGGATCCATCGGCGAACAGGCACTCGACATCGTGCGCGAACAAGGCAACCACTTTGAGGTACGCACGCTGACGGCCAACCGAAACTGGGAACGCCTTGCACGTCAGGCACGCGATTTCGATGCCGATACGGTCGTTATCGCCGACGAAAAATACTACACGCATCTCAAGGAAGCCCTCTCCGATACCGACACCAAGGTCTATGCCGGAGCGGATGCCGTGCGACAGGTCGCAGGCCGCGAGGATCACGACGTGGTGATCAACTCGCTGGTCGGCTACGCAGGTCTTGCCCCCACGGTCGAGGCACTGAGCCACGGTCGCAAACTGGCTTTGGCCAATAAGGAGTCGCTGGTCGTGGGCGGTGAATATGTCATGCACCTCGCTAAGGAGAAACACGCACCGATCCTTCCGATCGACTCGGAACATTCGGCCATTTTCCAATGTCTGGTGGGCGAACAATCGCCCGTACGCCGCCTGATCATCACATGCAGCGGCGGTTCGTTCCGCGACCTTCCGGCCGAAGCACTGAAAGACGTCACGGTCGAACAAGCCTTGCGCCATCCCCAGTGGACGATGGGTGCCAAAATCACGATCGACTCCTCAACCCTCGTCAATAAGGGTTTCGAGGTAATCGAGGCACACTGGCTGTTCGGTCTTCCCGCCGATCAGATTTCGGTCATTCTCCACCCGCAGTCGATCGTCCACTCGATGGTCGAATTTCAGGACGGTGTCATCAAAGCACAATTAGGTACGGCCGACATGCGTATTCCGATCAGTTACTCGCTGACCTTCCCCCACCGTGCCCTGCGCCGAGGCGAACAGTTCAATTTTCTGGATCACCCCGAACTCACGTTCCGCGAAGTGGACCGCGTGAAATACCCCGCCCTCGACATCGCCTACGACTGTTTGCGTCAGGGCGGAACGGCAGCCTGCACGATGAACGGCTCGAACGAAGCGGCCGTCGGTGCTTTCCTTCAGAAGCGTTGTGCATGGCTCGACATCGTGCGTACCATCGAATACGCTCTCAATCACGCCTCCTTCAAACTCAACCCCTCACTCGACGACTACGCCGCGGCCGACGAAGAATCGCGCCGTCTGGCTCGTGAATTTCTCAAATTGTAACCCATGGACATTCTCATTAAAATAATCCAATTTTTCCTCTGCTTCACCATTTTGGTGGGTATCCACGAATTTGGTCACTTCATCGTGGCGCGTATGTTCAAGATCCGCGTCGAGAAGTTCTACATCTTCTTCGATCCGTGGTTCTCGCTCTTCAAATTCAAACGCGGCGAGACGGAATACGGACTCGGCTGGCTGCCGCTGGGCGGTTACTGCAAGATCGGCGGCATGATCGACGAGTCGATGGACAAAGAGCAGATGCAACAGCCTGTCGTCGAAAGTGATTTCAGAGCCAAACCGGCATGGCAACGCCTTCTGGTGATGCTGGCAGGTGTCTTTATGAACATCATGATGGCGATTGCCATCTATTCGGGCATCTGTTATACATGGGGCGAGAGTTATTTCTCGAACGAAGACGCCCGCTGGGGGTACAACTTCAACCGGGCGGGACATGCCCTCGGTTTTGAGGACGGCGACCGCATCGTGTCTATCGACCACAAACCCATCGACAACTTCATGTCGATCGTAAACGATCTGCTGATCACCGAACACGACCGCGAGGTGGAGATACTCCGCCACGGTGAAAATAAAACGCTCCATATTTCGCTCGACCAACTCATCGAGATGCGCCGTGAGAAGGGTTACGAGAATATGCTCTCGCCGCGCCTGCCGTTTATGGTGGACAGCGTTGCAATGGCATCGGCCGCCCCGCTCCGGCGCGGAGACGAAATCATCCGCATCAACGATCTGGATCACCCCGATCTTCCGACCGCAATCGCCTACCTCAAGGGTCAGCCCTCGAAAGAGGCCGATTTGAGCGTACTTCGCGGTACGGATACCCTTCAGATGACGCTCCCCATTTCGGCCGACGGACGCATCGGCGTGTTCTGCACAAGTCCCGAACACCTCTTCAAGTTCCGCACCCGAAACTTCACCTTCTGGGAGTCGATTCCCGCAGGTTTCCGCAAAACGGCTCAGGTGACGAAGAGTTATTGGGAACAACTCAAACTGATCGTCAAACCCGAAACAAAACTCTACGAAGAGTTGGGCGGTTTCATCGCCATCGGAAACATCTTCTCGACCGAATGGAACTGGTTGGATTTCTGGATGAAGACGGCTTTTCTGTCGATCATCCTTGCGGTGATGAACCTGCTGCCGATCCCCGGTCTGGACGGCGGACACGCCATTTTCACCTTCTGGGAACTGATCACGGGACACAAGGTCAATGACCGCGTACTGGAAATCGCCCAATACATCGGTATGTTCATCCTTCTGATGTTGCTTTTCTACGCCAACGGAAACGACATCTACAAATTCTTCATCAAATAGTGCCATGAAAAAATTGTATAATATCCTTTTCTGCATTGTTTCGGGTTTTGTATCGTGCAGTGACGGCGACGATGTGTTCTACACGGCCGACTACCCCGTCACCGACATACGCACGACGGTCGAGGTGACGGGAGCCGATCCCGGCAGCCCGATCCTCAAGGAGATCGACGAACACGTCATCGCCTCCGCTCCCGTACAGCCGGGCGGTATGTACAGCCTCGATTTTTCGGTCTATAACGGAGGCATCCTCCGCGTGAAACCCAATGCCGAAGCGGGAATCGTCTCCGGATCGTTCCTCAAGGAGCCGGGCGAGAAGATCATCAATTTCATGTTCGGCGAGGAAAACTACACCGCCAAGGTGAGCCACTACCAGTCGTCCGACGAAAAAGACCCCGTAACGGGACTCGCCGTGCGCAAGACGGTCTTTCTCATCGACCTTACAAAGAAATATCAGGAAATGCACCCCGAACGTGAAGTGACGCGCGTTACACGTTACGAATACACCTCGACCCCGATCCTGTCACGCTAAAAGACCTTCCGCTCATGGCAAAAGTAAAGAAAGCCTATTTTTGTAAGGAGTGCGGTTTTGAAGCCCCGAAATGGTTGGGACGCTGTCCCGCATGCGGTGCGTGGAACACCTTCACCGAGGAGATCATCTCGCGTGAAAGCAACCCCATCACGGCATCTTTGGCGTCACCCCTTCCCAAGGCCCGTCCGCAACGCGTCTCCGAGATCATGGAGAGTTCTTTCCGCCGCATCGACCTCGGTAATGCCGAGATGAACCGCGTGCTGGGCGGCGGCATGGTTCCCGGATCGCTTATTCTGATCGGTGGCGAGCCGGGTATCGGCAAATCGACCCTCTCGCTCCAGATCGCCCTCAGTCCCAACCGCCTCAAGACGCTTTATGTGTCGGGAGAGGAGTCGGCCGAACAGATCCGCATGCGTGCCAACCGCATCGGCGTGCGCAACGAGGATTGTCTGATCTACCCCGAAACGCTTCTTGAAAATATCATCAACCAGATCTCGGCCGAGCAACCCGATCTGGTGATCATCGACTCGATCCAGACGATCTATACCGAGGTGTTGGAGTCCTCGGCGGGCAGTGTTTCGCAGATCCGCGAATGCGCCGCCACCCTCTTGAAATATGCCAAATCGACCGGCACGTCGATCATCATCATCGGTCACATCACCAAGGACGGCACGATCGCGGGACCTAAGATTTTGGAACATATTGTCGATGTCGTGCTTCAGTTCGAGGGCGACAACAACAACATTTACCGCATCCTGCGCGGCATCAAGAACCGTTTCGGTGCCACGTTCGAGATCGGCGTGTTCGAGATGCTGGAAGAGGGTCTGCGTTCGGTGGACAACCCCTCGGAAATCCTGCTCCAACACTACGAAGAACCCTTGAGCGGTATTTCCGTCGGCGCATCGGTCGATGGCGTGCGCCCCTATCTGATCGAGGTGCAGGCTCTGGTCAGCGGTGCGGCTTACGGTACGCCCCAACGCTCCGCCACGGGATTCGACACGCGGCGTATGAACATGCTTTTGGCAGTCATCGAAAAACGCATCGGCATGAAGATGTTCCAAAAGGACCTCTTTCTGAACTTCGCCGGCGGATTCAAAGTCGCCGACACGGGATTGGATCTTGCGGTGGTTGCCGCCGTCATCTCGTCGTACTATGACCGACCGATCAACGAAGGCATCTGCTGCGCAGGCGAGATCGGTCTGTCGGGAGAGGTACGTCCTGCCCCCCGCTCCGAGCAGCGCATCAGCGAAGCGGCGCGTCTGGGTTTCAAACGCATCATCGTATCGGGTTATCTCAAGGAGATCAAAATCCCCAAGGGTATCGAGATCATCAAGATCAACAATGTGGGACAACTGCCCCGCGCCCTCTTTATGGACGAATAACCCCGCCCCAAGAAACAAAAAGGAGAAACCCCCGCCTTTGGGATTTCTCCTTTTTTATTGAATTTCAGGTCGGCTGTTAAAACTCCAGACGCCACTCCATCTCTTCACGGATGTATTGCTCTTCTTCCGTTGTACCCAACTTTCCGACAAGTGCCTTCACCCCGGCCTTATCCTCCTCACCGCGCAGTGCCAATGCCGCCAACATGGCGACGACGCCCCGCGCAAGCAGGTGCTTTTCGTGGTGCGTGAAATCACCTTCCAAGGCTTTCACCGCATCCTCGCCCCACCGACAATCTGCCTTCGGATAACGTGCCGCAGCCTGCAACACGGCGTAACGCAACAGGGGTTTTTCGGCCTTGATCCACTCGCCGAACAACTCGTCAAAATCGGGCATAAACCGCAACAGGGCAAAAGCAGCCTCTTCGGCCAACTCCTCGTCGCGGATGCCGTCCCCCCAGAAAGCAAACCGATCCTCGGTCACGAGTTCGGGTTGGGCGATATGCAACGCCGCAAGGCGCAACTCGCGGACATCCTGATGCCACAACATGGCGGCAAAATCGTAATCTTTCTGCTCGGCACGGGCAATCTGACGCACCGTGGGAAGACTCACGCCGTAGTTCAATCCCGAAGCACTCGTACACATGGCATCGGCCACGGCTCCGTTTCGTTCGCGGCGCATACTCTTCAAGAGTGCGACCATTTTCGATGTATAATCCATAAATTCTGCTTTTTCAGTCAAAAAAAGGAGGAGAACGCCTTGCATCTCCTCCGTATATTTTCTTTTTCGGCGGATTTAGCGCACCTGACGCAACGGAAGCAGCATCTTTTCGCCAAACTCCAGAATAGGCAGTACCGAGCGGCAGCACTCACGCGCACCGACCGAGACCACGCAATTCGAATAAGAGGCTACGCGACATTCCACGACATTTTTGGATTTTTCGCCCGCTTCCATCGAACGATCAACCTTTCCCGGTTCGATCTGCAACAACACCATATCGCCCGACAGGTCGTTCTCGGCGAGGATGCCGTTCTGCTCGTTGAAACGGCAAACGACATACTGCTTTTTATCCGCATGGGGATAAACCAACATGCGATGCGTGGCGGTACGGATTATTTTCTTTCCGAGGAACAACTCCAAATAACCTTGTTCCTGACGGGCGATCTCATCGAGGGCGGCTTTCAACCCCTCGCCGAACACATGCTCTCCGGCCTCACCCGTGATGAGTTCGATACGGCGGTTGCGCAACAAACAGATCATGCGTGCGGCGGCACCTGCCGACTCCTCCAGCGTGGCAACACTCATCGACGACTTGTCGATCGGCATCGTGGGAAAGCCCTCCTCCGAAGAGGCGTAACGCACATTATTTACCGACGGCTGCGCAAGATCACCCACCACTCCCACACGAGCGGGATCCATTACGCCGACCGTTGCCGACTTGACGCTCCACAAATTACGATCGGCCAGAGGGGCCAACACACCCAGAAATTTCTGGGCATAACGCGCATAAGGGCCTGCAATGATCTGCTCCTGTTCGACCACAAGATCCACCGCCAGCACCGTCTGCGAGCGGGGAAGCGTCAGTCCTGCACCATTTTCCATGGCGGAGGTGGGTTCGATATAGGAATTTTGAGCCGAAAGCGTGGCAGAAGTAAAGGCCAATGCAAGAAACAGAAGTATTTTTTTCATCTTCCAACAGGTTTAAAGAACAACAAAATGTTTTTCACAGATCAAAACGAAAAATCTTGATCTTTACAAAGGTAATCTATTCCGTCAAAATTTCAAATAAAAATCGCGGGTCAGCCTTTTATATTCTTCGGTATATTGTTCGTGTTCGCCCGTACCCATGTAAAGATCTTCCCGAACGATCTGAGGCACGGGTTGCTCTTCGTCATAGCGGACAAACTCCATCAGACGCCGTTTCGCCGCACGGCGCGGTGTGGTATGAACATCGACACTGCGGACAAGCGACAATTTCAGCAATGCTTCCCGACGGAATTTTTCGGACTCCCCGACCGGAAGAATCACCGCAAAATGGCCGTCATGCGCCATCAGCCGCAAGACCGAACGGCACAAATCGCCGAACGGCAACGAAACCGTGTGTCGTGCTTCGGTGCGCCCCGCATCGGGACACTTTAGCGAATCGACAAAAAACGGCGGGTTCGAGACGATCAAATCGAATTTTCGGTCGCTCTCGAACTCCTGCACCGTGGTCTGGAAGAATCGGATGCGGTCGCCCCATGGCGAGTGGTCGGCATTTTCGCGTGCCTCCTCCACCCCGAACGGATCGACCCCCACGATTTCGGACTTCGGCGCACGTTGCGCCATCATCAGCGCAATGACGCCCGTACCCGTACCGATGTCGAGGATCGAGCGGTCGCTTTCGCGCAAGGGAGCCCACGCTCCGAGCAACACACCGTCCGTTCCGACCTTCATCGGGGTCTTGTCCTGTTCTATGACAAATTGTTTGAATTGAAACATGCTATAATTCACAATGAGGATCCATGCCCGCGCCGAACAACGAGAAATCATAGCGCACGGGATCTTCGGGATCAAATTCGCGCAACACGCGTGTGAGTTCTTCCACCGCCTTCCAATCGTTCTGACGACGTGTCAGAAGTCCCAATTCGCATGCTACCTCGCCCACATGCAGATCGAGCGGAATGTACAGAGCCGACATCGGGATGCGTGTCCACAATCCGAAATCCACCCCGCGATCGTCCCGGCGCACCATCCATTTCAGGTACATGCACAACCGCTTGCAGGCAGCACCGCGCCGAATCGACGAGAGGTGTTTTTCGCAATGCGGATCGTGTTCCGACGAGAGGAACTCCTCTCTGAAATCCGCCAGACACTCGGCCACGGAGTGTGTTTTTTCGTAGCGATCCTCAAAAAATGCGCCAACCCCGCCGAAGCGTTCTTCCATACGGCGCAGGGCAAGAATAAAATCGCGGAAATCGCCCCCGTTGAAGGTGCGATGTACGAAAGAAGTGACAAATTCGAGTTCCCGATCCGAGGCCTCGCGCACAAAATCGGCGGGTCGGTCATCCATCAGAAGCATCATGCGACGGGCACTTCTGACAATCGAACGCCGATTCCCCCAAGCAATCGCAGCCGCCAGAAATCCCGCCACCTCCCGATCCTTGCGGTCGGTATAGCGGTGCGGCACCGAAATCGGATCTTCTTCGATAAATTCCGTCCGATCGTAGCGATCCCACAACCGATCGAGCAACGCTTTCAGTTCGTGGTCCATCCTTCCAAAATCAATCCGTCCGACATTTCGATTTTGCGGTCGGCCATCTCGGCCAGATGCTCGTCGTGGGTCACGATGACGATCGTCTGCCCCAACCGATCGCGCAGATCGAAGAACAGGCGGTGAATCTCATCGCGGTTTTTCGAATCGAGATTACCCGACGGCTCGTCCGCCAGCAATACGGCAGGCGCATTGATCAGCGCACGGGCAATCGCCACACGCTGCTGCTCGCCACCCGACAACTGGGCTGGTTTATGGTTGCGGCGGTGCTCGATATTGACCATGCGGAGTAACTCCCCGGCACGTGCCTCGACCTCCTTCTGCGGTCGGTTGCCGATCAGACCGGGAATGCAGACATTCTCGAAGGCCGTAAATTCGGGCAGTAGGTGATGAAACTGAAAGACGAATCCGATCTTCTGGTTGCGCACCCGCGAAAGAGCCTTGTCACCCAAGCGGAAAATCTCCTCGCCGTCGATCGTAACCGATCCGCTGTCGGGGCGCGACAATCCGCCCATGATTTGCAGGAGCGTGGTTTTACCCGCACCGCTCGCACCGACAATCGACACCACTTCGCCCGTCTTAATCTCCAAATTCACCCCCTTCAGCACCTCCAAATTGCCGAAGCGTTTGTGTATATCCGTAACCCGTATCACTTATTTCGTTTGTTTTTGGAACATTTCAAAAAGACGCACCGAATCGACCACCTCGCGCACATCGTGTACGCGAAGGATCGTCGCACCCTGTCTTAAGCATTCCCAATCCAGAGCCACAGTACCCGCCAGAGCCTCCTTCGGGGTCGTACCCAGCAATTTATAGATCATCGACTTGCGCGAAAGTCCCGCCAAAACGGGATAACCCGTCTCGCACAGACGGTGCAGACCGCCCAAAAGTTCGTAATTCTGCTCCAGCGTCTTGGCAAATCCGAATCCGGGATCGAGAATGAGGTTCTCGCGACGAATGCCCGCCGTAAGCAACGAGGCACACTTGTCGCGGAAATATTCAAGCACTTCGGACGTGATGTCCGATTCGTAATCCGTCTGCGACTGCATCGTCTTGGGATTGCCCTTCATGTGCATGGCGATATACGGAACACCCATGCGGGCAACTTCGGGAATCATCTCCGGATCGAGTTCTCCGGCCGAGATGTCGTTGATGACCAACTCGCCGAACTCTTCGACAGCACGGCGCGCCACCTCCGCACGGAACGTATCGACCGATACGGTGATGCGGGGTGCGACCTCGCGCACAATGCCCACACCCAGACGCACTCTTCGCCACTCCTCTTCAGGCGACACCTCGTCTGCCCCCGGACGCGACGAATAACCGCCCACGTCGATCATGGATGCTCCTTGGGCGACCGTCTCGCGCACACGCTCACGAATCGTCTCGGAGTCCTGTTTGCGACTGCCCTCATAAAACGAATCGGGCGTCACGTTCAAAATGGCCATAACCTGCGGCCGCATAAAATCCCGTTTCATGATTTACTGTTTGTTTAAAGAGGCCTTTCCCGCCTCCATTTCATAGAGATGGTGCAGGTAATTGACCGCACCCTCCAAATCTTCTTCCTTGATGTTTACGATCACCTGCCCGGCACGTTTGGCCAACTCCTCCTCCGGCATCTGCGCGGCAATACGGCGGCGGATCGTCTCCTCGGAGCATCCGTCTCGCTTGGCGGCACGCTTTATACGCAACGATTCGGGAGCCATCACCACAATCGTGTGATCGACCCTGTCCTGCAATCCCGCCTCGAAGAGAATGGCACTCTCCAAAAGGACATAATTTCCCTCCTGACGCTCCGCCCATTCTTCAAAATCGTGCATTACAACAGGATGCACCAGAGCATTCAGATCTTTAAGTGCCTCGCTGTCGGCAAACACCTTTTCGGCCAATGTCTTACGGTCGAGTTCGCCCGAACGATAGATCGCTTCGCCAAATCGTTTGGCAATCGCATCGCGCAATGCAGGGTCGGTATTCATCAGGCGTCTGGCCTCGCGGTCGGAATCATAGACCCCGACTCCCTTTTGTGCAAAAAGGCGGCATACGGTGCTTTTGCCACAACCGATACCGCCTGTAATTCCTACTTTTATCATTTTTTTGAAAATTCCACTTCGCAGATCGTTTTTCGGATTCTACTTTTTCTTCTCCTCCCCGGCAACTTCCTTTGGTGTGGGCTTTTCGATGATCGGTGCCACGACCGAAAGGATCTTGATGTCACTGCACTGCACCGAAATCGCCTCCTTGATCGCCTGAGGATCCAACTCGACCCATTCGCGGTCGGTCGAAAGTCGTGCCACACGCGGATCTTCCTTACGCGCTTCGAGATCGACCTTCTGATAACCAATCTTACCCGAAGGCAGCGTGAGGTGCTTGTCCATATAGACCTGATACTTGAAAAGATTCGTACCCAGTCCCTCAACCACACACTGTACCTCAAACTCACGGTCATCCAACTGCACTTTCATAACCTGTTCGGTCGTATAGGTGTAGTTCAGTTTGGCAATGTACCACAACACGAACGACGCGACAAGCAGTGCCAGAAAAATCGGCGATACGGAATGTCGCAACCATTTGAGCATCTTTTCCATAATCTTTTTAAACATATCTTTCCGACAAAGATAAAAAATAAAATGGATTGCCGCAATACGGCAATCCATTTTATTCGGAGTGTATGTCTTTGAACGAATTACTTCTTCAGACTCTTCTCCATACGTTTCTTCATCAGGTCGTAAGCGATGGGAGTTGCGATGAAGATGGTGGCAGCCGTACCGACTACGACACCGATCGTCAGGGCGAACACGAAACCACGGATGGTTTCACCGCCGAAGAAGAAGATGGCAAGCAAGGTAACCAACGTCGTACCCGAAGTGTTGATGGTACGCGACAGGGTCGAGTTGATTGCGTTGTTTACGTTCTCCTTGAAGTCACGCTTGGGATACAGACCCATGTACTCACGGATACGGTCGAATACAACCACCGTATCATTGATCGCATAACCGATGATGGTCAAGATGGCGGCAATGAATGCCTGATTAACCTCAAGGTTGAAAGGCACGATACCGTAGAGCAACGAGAACAGACCAATTACCAACAGGGCGTTGAAGGCCAGTGCAAGCGTTGCACCCGAAGCCCACTGCCAGTACTTGAATCGGAAGGTGATGTACAAACCGATTGCCAACAGCGAGAAGAGGATCGAGTAGATGGCGTTCATCGTCATATCGTGAGCGATCGAAGGACCGATCTTATCCGAAGTGGTGATACCGTTGATGTTGTTCTGCGTATTTACGAAGTCCGAGAACGAGAGCGGCTCCTGATAAAGATCCTTCAACGACTCGTAGAGAATCGACTGAATCTCCTTGGTTGCCTCCTCCGAGGTATCGTCGAACTTGTACTGGGTTACGACACGCATCTGGTTGGCGTTACCGAACTGCGTTACCGAAGTACTGATCGAAGCGGCATCGGCATCGGCTTTCTCGGTGAAGCCCTTCTCAACGCGCGAACGTACATCCTCGGCCAGAACCTCCTTGTCGAAACGGATGACATAAGCACGACCGCCGGTGAACTCGGTACCCTTGTTCAAACCACGGATGGCGAACGAAAGGCACGAAACAGCGATGATGGCAACAGCAACGATGTAAGAGATCTTACGCAGGCTCAGGAAATCGACATTGGTGTTCGACAGGAATCGCTCCGACCACGATCTTGAGAACGTGATGTGACCGAACTTGGAGACAGCCCACTCGATCATCAGACGGGTGATGAAGATTGCACTGAACAGCGAAGTGATGATACCGATGATCAGCGTAGTGGCAAAGCCCTGAACCGGACCCGTACCGAATACAAACAGAACGATACCGGTGATGATGGTCGTAAGGTTACCGTCGATGATGGCCGAATAAGCCTTCGAGAAACCTTCGGTGATGGCGAGCGACAAGCCCTTACCGCCACGCAACTCCTCCTTGATACGTTCGTAGATGATGACGTTGGCATCCACAGCCATACCCATCGTCAGTACGATACCCGCGATACCCGGCAGGGTCAGCACGGCACCGAACGACACGAGTACACCCATCAGCAGGAATACGTTCAACAACAGTGCGATATCGGACATCCAGCCTGCGGTCTTATAGAACAGACCCATGTAGAGCAAGACGAGGATGAAGGCCACGATGAACGAGAACAGACCTGCATTGATCGACTCCTGTCCCAGCGAAGGACCGACAACCGTATCGTGAACGATGGTTGCGGGAGCGGGGATCTTACCCGAAACGAGGATATTTGCCAAGTCCTTGGCCTCCTGAATGGTGAAGTTACCGGTGATCTGCGAAACACCCTTGTCGATCTTGCCGTTTACAACGGGAGCCGAGCAAACGCGACCGTCCAGAACGATGGCGATGTGCTTGCCGACATTCTCACCCGTCAGACGGGCCCAACGCTGTGCACCCTCCGAGTTCATCGTCATCGAAACCTCGGCCTGTGCACCGTGCTGCTGATACTGCTCCGAAGCATCGGTTACGAACGAACCGTCGAGAGGAGCCTTCTTATCGGGTGTGGTGATGCGGATTGCATACAACTGGAAACGGCCGTCCAACTGATCCTCGGCCTTGTTGCCCCACTTGAACTCCACATCGGCGGGGAACAGCGCGCGAACAGCGGGCATTGCCAGATATTTGTCCACGGTAGCCATGTCAGCCTTGTAGGCGGCACCTACGGCAGCACCGCCGCCGTAACGGGGATCCAACACCGAGAACAAGGGGTGCTCCTCCGAGTTGTACGAGTCGCCCTCGGCGATCTCTTCGGGCTGCTCGGTCCGGGCAACCTTATCGGCCAGAGTCTGTGCTTCGGCTTTCTCTTCGGCGGGAGTCTCCTCAGTAGCCTCTTTAGTCTCGTGCTTCTGCTGGGCGAGCAACTCGCGGCGAACCACGGCGTCGGCCTGAGTCAGCGAGTTCATCAGTTCGTTGATGGTATAGGTCGTCCAGAACTCCAGCGATGCGGTACCCTTCAACAGGTCACGAACACGATCCGGCTCCTTGACACCCGGCAACTCGACCAGAATACGGTTCGAGTTCGGCAGGCGGAGAATGTTGGGCTGCGTCACACCGAAGTTGTCGATACGGCTGCGCAATACGTTAAACGAAGCGGCGATTGCCTTCTCGACATCCTCTTTGAGGATCTTGACAACATCATCGTCCGGCGTATCGAGCGTGATGTCGCGGCGATCGGGATTTACAAACAGCGACGACAACGAACGGCCGTTGCTCTTCTCCGCCCATACCTTGGCGAAGTCGTCCACGAAATGGTTGGATTTCATCTTCTCCACCTCGGCAACGGTTTCCCGGAACACGGGATCTTTGACATTGTCACCGGCCAGAGCCTTGATGACGTCCTCGACCTGAACTTCCAGCATGACGTTCATACCGCCCTTCAGGTCAAGACCGAGGTTCAATTCCTTCTCCTTACACATCTTGTAGGTGAAGGAAGTGAATCCCAAATTGTAAACCGTCTCCTTCATCATCGAGTCGAGGTAGTGTCGCTCGGCTGTCGTGTCTTGGGGGAACTGCGCGGCATACTCGGCCGCCTTCTTCTCTACGCTGCGTGTTTTGAACGTGAACGAGAGTTGATAAACACATGCGAGAATCAACAAACCCGCGATGAGTTTAATAAAGCCTTTACTTTGCATTTGAGTTAAAAAAAATTTATTATTGTTTATTTGATTTTTGTTCTTGCTCAATAGCACGCAAAGATAATCAAAAAGAATGAAAAAACGTCGAAACTCCGATTAAAATTAACCGCTTATTCCGAAAAAAGAGTCGATATTTGTCCTCAAATCCCTTTTTCAGCCGATCGGGGACAAAATGGGATGTGCGTGGCTCGTTTTCAAAAACTTAAGGGAAAAGCGGGTGCAAAGAACGGTTGTTCAATTTTTTAATATCACTCGGCACAATGCCCCGTTTTCCACGGTATTTGCTTTCCTGCTCTCCCGAAAACAAAAACGTAGCGGCAGACCTGCTCTGCCACTACGCCTTATCCGTGATTCGTTCCCCTCATCTGCAAGGGGATGTGTCCTGAACGACAATCACATTTTTTTCAAATGCTCCGTTTTTTGTGATTTATTCCTGTTCACTCAGAATACGCATTGCAACATCAAGAATCCTCGTGTCATCCAACGTAACCATACCGCCGTCGGGTCCCGGTTCGAAATGGACACCGACACACTCTTTAGCATCGTCATGCTGACCGCCGAAATAGTTGCGAACGGTATCGGCATCGATTCCTAACTCATCTGCAATGCGTTGCGAGCTTCCGCTCGGTAATTTGTCTTTAATTCGACGCAATTCGTTAAATGTAATAATCATATCGACTTGTGTTTTAAGTTGGAATTTCTGAGAACTAAATTAAGCATATAATTTGACATATCAAAATTAAACCCGAAATAATTCGCTCTTCGAAATAACAATTTTCCGGCCAAATGGTAAAAAACACCCACCGAAACCCTTCCTTTTTTCCCCTCCAACCGCCTCCAAGACAGACTTTAACAAAGCATTTCCGTTCTGCAACAAATTCTCACGCCCGAAATCCGCCAAAAGATTCCTCACCCGAAAGAACATCCGTTTTCGGAACTTCGTCCGTCCCCGTTTTATTTACCAACCGCGCCTCATCAGTCTCAAAAAAAACAAGGCGATCCTTTTCCAAGGATCGCCTTTTGCCGATTTGCGGAAAACCCGCCTATTTCTTCTGTTTGGGTTCGATGTAGAACTGGAAAATCAACGGTTCGAACGACGGAATTTCGGTCGTCACGGTCTTCACCGTGGTTGCGGGATTACCTGCGCCCATACCGTAATAATCACCGTAGTAATCGCCATAATAGCCGCCGCCGTAGCCATAACCGTAACCGCCTCCAAAGCCGCCGAAACCGCCATAATAACCATCCATGTAGCCGCCCATGTAGCCACCGCCGTAGTAGTTATTGATATAGTTCAGGTAGTTGAAATAGTCGTAACTGGTCATGCCGCCCGACGATGAAGTCGAGGTCATCCCCTGCTTGCCGGCTACACCGTAGGCAAACGTCGAAACCGTGATGAACGATGCCCACTGGCCGTATTTCAACTGCGGCACGGCATAGTAGAAGCCTTTGATCAGACCGCCCGATTTCGGCGTATAATCCAACACCTTCCCCTTCTGAAAATCTTTGCCGTAGATGAGTTCCTTCACCTCGTCGATATTCGTATCGAAGATGAATCCGTCGGTGAAACGACCGATATACCAAATCTTGGCATTGCCGTCCAACTTTACCGTGTCGGCCTTGAGTTTGTCCGCACCTATATATACGCTGTCCTTATGGAAACGCTTCATCAGCACATCGGCGATCTTCTGATCCAGATCCTCGCCGTTGTAGGGTTCCAACCCCACGTTATAGCGGTTCGGATAGTTGAAACGGTCGGTTCGGGGATCGTAGCGGTGGTTCACATAGACCTGCGCGATCGTGTCGGATGCCGACACCCAACGCTTCGACCGGGGGTTGTAGGGGTGGTGCATGTCGTCGGGATCGGTCGGGATGTCCACGCCGTTCTCCTCCTTGGTGTAGATCTGCAAACCGCCGTTGTCCTCGCAGAACTTGTCCACGATGTTACCCTCCACCTTCAACGGGTTGGTCGTCGTATCGCACACCTCGATCTCGACACGCACGGGACGCTGAGCCGACAACGAAGTCTGACCTTCGTAACCGCCCGATCCGTTTACGCTGTTGCCGATGAGGATCGACGGGCAGTAAAGTACCACCTTCGATCCGATGCGCAGGCGGTAGGTTTCCGAGTCGAACCCGCGCTCTTCGCGGTACTTCTCGAAATACTCCCCGCTCATCGTAAGCGTATCGCGCATGGCAAGGTAAGCACCTTCCATCATCCCGACGTTCTCGTCGCCCACGAAGCGGAAATAAGGCACATAGTGCGTATATTTGGTGAAAGTGTTCAAAAGACGGGCGTTGTGGGCATCACGCGTCAGCACGATGTTGCCGTTCAGGTCGCGTGCCGTGTATTTGAAATGCACCCACACATCCTTCTTGCCGATCGGAATCGACTCTGCGGAGACATCTCCCGGATCGAGGATGTCGAAATAATACCCCGACCCCTTCGAATCGACCTTGCGGAAATTGCCGATCACATCGGGATTATTCTGATTGATCCACGCTTTGAGCGACATCGACTCGTAGTGGTTGATATTCTCCTCGACGTCCTTGGCGCAGGAGGTCATCAGCACTCCCGCCATGAACAGTCCGAAGAGGGTTCGTTTGATCATTTTCATATTTTTCCGTTGTATTTTACTCCACACTGTTTATTTTAAAAAAGACCGCCACGGGGCTTTCCTTGGGAATCGCGGCGAAATTGTCGTCGTTGCCGTAGGCCATGTTGTAACACATATAGACCTCGCCGACATCACCCTCACGACACCCCACCAACGCATGATACAGACCCTTTAGTATGTGGGGATGTGCCATATCGACCTCGACGGGTTCGAAACTCACGACACCCGGTGTCAGCCCCTCCTTTTCCATCTGATCCTTCCACCGGGGATCGTTCGTCGCAAGCGGCATGTCACGATCCGAAATATTGCGGAACTCGAAGAGGTAAATGCTGTATGTGAGTCGGATTTTGGAGGTCGTGGTGACTTCCTTCCAATTCACGCGGTCGGGGTTGTAATATTGGTCGATGTAGCGGAATGCCGATCCGAAAAACGGTGTATAGAAGGGTTGTTCGGAATCCTCCGCCACCTCTTTCTCGTCCACCAGTCGCGGATTGTGGTTCGAAGTGAGGTACGAGACGATTTTGTCCTGCTGGTTGGGCAGGATATCCTCCTCGTCGTCACCGCATGCCCACACGAAAGGCAGCAGCAAAAGAAGCATGCAAAATTTTTTCATAGACAGCATATTATCGTGCAAATTTACAAAAACAATCCAAATTTCACGCTCATTCGCCCAATTTTTTACCCCGACCCCTGCTCCACGGCACGAAAAAGCCCGAATCGGTTCTCAAAGCGACGAACCGATTCGGGCAAATTGCTCGTTTTCTGAGGGCAGAATTACATGGCCTCCATAATCATCTGCTGCAACTCCATGCCGAACTTATGGCCGACCTGCATGGCATCCTGCATCAGCGGCTGCTGCGATTTCTGGATGCGCTGGCCTGCGGGGGTGGCATAAAAAGCCATGGCGGCCTTCAGGTCATCGACCGACAGGTAACGCTTGTAGGCGGGCATCAGCTGGTCGATCAGACGAGCCGCAGCCTTTTTGCGGATCTCCTGCTGCTTGGCCTCGGTGAGTTGGGGCATACTCTGGAAGAGCATATCCAACATCGCGTCGTACGATGCCATGCTGCCGCTTGCCACCATGTACTGCTCCAATACGCTGCGATACGCATCATCACCCTTCTGAGCCTGTGCCGATGCCTCCAGCGTAAAGAGACATCCGAAAAGCAGCATTGCTGCCAAAACGATTTTTTTCATCACTTATTTAAAGTTTAGTATGAGTTAAATCTTCTTCAACGCCACACGGATCACCTCTTCGACCGAGAGTTGCGGTTCGTCCTTCACGACCTTATAGACAACCTTCTCGGCAGTCGTTTTCGGGAAGCCCAGCATGACGAGTGCCTCGACGGCTTCGTCCGCCACGCCGTTCGTCACGGCGCTCTCCTCTTTGGGAGAGGCCTCGGTGAGCGTGGCACATTTACCGCTCAACTCGACGATGATCTTCTGCGCCGTCTTCAGCCCCAGCCCCTTGACATTTTTCAGCAGGGGGGCGTTTCCCGTCGAGATGATCGTCTGCAAATCGCGCGGCGAATAGGTCGAAAGCACCATACGTGCCGTATTTCCACCCACACCCGACACCCCGATCAAAAGTCGGAACAATTCGCGTTCGATTTTCTCGGCAAATCCGTACAGCAGTTGCGCATCTTCACGTACGATGTAATGCGTATATAACTTCACGCGGGTCTCGTGTTCGATCTTCGAAAAGGTCTCCAGCGAGATGTGGATGTGGTATCCCACGCCGCCCGCATCAACCACGGCATACGTCGGTGCAACTTCCGCCAACGTGCCGCTAATGTATTCATACATGTGTCCTTAAAATTTGTCAGTATTGAGACAAATGTAAAGATTTTTTTCTACCTTTGTATCTCCGAACGAAAATAATTAACTAAAACGTATATAAAGATGAAAAAAATTCTTTTCCCGGCCATTGCCGCCGCGCTTCTCATGACCGCATGTCAGTCGCAGTCGAACGCAGGCGCAGCAGCACCTCAACAGGCTCAGACGACCACCGTCAAGACCGAGGTGTCGGATTTGGCCTACATTCAGGTTGAAGCCGTCCTGGCTCAGAGCGACCTTTACCTCAAGGAAGGCGCACCTCTCCAGGAAAAGACGCAGAAGACGCAGCAGAGTTGGGCTCAGCGCGAACAGAACCTGCAAGCCGAGGCTGCCCAGTTGCAGGAGAAATATCAGAAGGGTCTGATGACGACACTCGATGCCCAGAACAAGCAGAAGAGTCTCGAACAGCGTATGGCCGCACTTCAGAACCGCATCCAGTCCGAAGGCAAGACGCTTGAGGAGGAGAATATGGTCTTCACGAACCGCGCACAGGATCTTTTGTCCCGTGCCGTCCGCGAGATCAACGCCGACAAACGCTACAAGATGATCTTCAACGCATCGGTACTCATCGACGCCGATTCGCTGCTCGACCTGACGAACGTCGTGCTTCAGAAGGTGAACGAACTCTACGCCAAAGACAAGGCCGCCGAGAAATAATCCTTCTTCGGAACAATCTTCACCACAACCGGAGCGTCCTCACGGACTCTCCGGTTTTATTTTTCCTTTTTTAAGGATCAATCGCCAATCCGTCTCCGCCCGATCTCCTAAAGATCACCCCATCCGATCGAGTCGGATTTTTCCCGAAGGGTCTTATTTACCCCGAAACGACCTGCTCCTTTCCGCCCCACTCACACAAAAAAATCCGAAACGGATTGCTCCGCTTCGGATCATTATAATATACGCGATGCCCGCGTAAGCGACCTGATCAATAGCCCAAAATACGCAACATCGAACGATAGGACTGCTCCTTGGCAAACAGACGGGTATAATACTCGTTGTCAGACTTGTCGCGGTCGATGATGATATGCTTCGGTGCGGGGATCAGACAGTGCTGGATACCGCCGAAACCGCCGAGCGACTCCTGATAGGCACCCGTGTGGAAGAATCCGATATACTGTGTATTCCCCGGCTCCAACTTCGGCAGGAAGATGGCGTTGGTGTGACACTCCGAGTTGTAGAAATCCTCCGAGTCGCACGTCAGACCGCCCAACAGCACACGCTGATAAGCCTTGTCCCAGTTGTTGATCGCCAGCATGATGTATCGCTGGTTGATACCCCACGTATCGGGCAGGGTCGTGATGAACGACGAGTCGATCATGTACCAGTTCTCACGGTCGTTCTGCTGTTTCTGATTGACGATCGAGTAAAGCGTCGCACCGCTCTCGCCCACCGTAAACGAACCGAACTCGGTGAAGATGTTGGGTTCCTCGACACCGTTACGCTGACAGATACCCTGAATCTGTGCCACGATCTCCTCGGTCATGTATTCGTAGTCGTACTCGAAGTTCAGCGAGTTCTTGATCGGGAAACCGCCGCCGATGTCCAGACTGTCCAGATCAGGGCAGATCTTCTTCAACTCGCAATATACGTTCATACACTTCGACAACTCGTTCCAATAGTAGGCCGTATCCTTGATACCCGTATTGATGAAGAAGTGCAGCATCTTGAGCTGGAATTTCTTGTTGTTCTTGATGCGGCTCTTGTAGAACTCGACAATGTCGTTGTAACGGATACCCAGTCGCGAGGTATAGAACTCGAACTTGGGTTCCTCCTCACTGGCGATACGGATACCGATCTTGCACTTCTTGTTCACGGCATTCTCCAGAAGATCCAGCTCCTCCTTGTTGTCCAGGATCGGAATCGTGTTTTCGAAGCCGTCGTGCACCAGTTGGGCGATGTTCTCCACATACTGCGGACGCTTGAAACCGTTGCAAATGATGAAGCGGTCCTTGTCGATCACTCCGCTGTCGTAGAGCGCGTTGATGATGTGGATGTCATAGGCGGACGACGTTTCGAGGTGAATGTCGTTCTTCATGGCCTCCTCCAGCACAAACGAAAAATGGCTCGACTTGGTACAGTAACAATAGTTGTAAGAGCCCTTGTAATCGACTTTTGCCATCGCCACGTTGAACATACGTTTGGCGCGGTTGATCTGCTGGGAGATCTTCGGCAGATAAGTGATTTTGAGCGGAGTTCCGTACTGTTTGATCAACTCCATGAGCGGAATGTCGTGAAAATTCAGTTCGTTGTCTTCAACGGAGAACTCGTCTTGCGGGAAATCGAACGACTGTTCGATCAGATCAATGTACTTGTCTTTCATCTTGGGTCAACTACGTGTAATTAAATCCGCCCGAACTACATCGTCTCGGAAAAGACAAAGTAACCCGGCCGGATTTTGTAAAAATTCGGGATGCAAAGTAGGCAATTATTTTTCGGATAGCCAACTCTTTGTCCGATTATTTTGGAAAAGAGGTATATATTTTGGTTTTTTGCCCAAAAAAAAGTAATTTTGAAGCGATTTAATCCGCAAAGTTTTTTCTCAAAGTGATAGATGCTGTAATTTCAAAATATCTGGAGTCGCACAGACGATTGGTCGTCCCGAAACTGGGTGCTTTTCTGGTAAAACAGACCGACGGCGTGATCGTTTTTTCCGAATTTATGAAGCAGGACGACGGCGTGCTGCACGCATTGTTGTGTCAGGAGGAAGGACTCAACGATCTGGAGGCCGCCGCCAAGATCGACCGCTTCGTGTTCTCGGTGCGCCACAACATCAAGCACGGCACCAATTTCCCCGTGGGCGGCGTGGGCATCCTCTCTCTGGGTCCCAACAACACGATCGCCTTCCACTATGATCCCGCGACGCAGCCCCTCCCCGACGAGCGACACGAGCCGATGTCCCGCCCCCTTCCCCAAACGGGGCTTCATGCGGCCGACCTTGCCAACAACGCCCCTGCAAAGGACGAAGAACCGACTCCTGTATCGGAACCCGCTCCCGAACCTCAAACTGCCATCCCCGAACCCGTGGAGGAGACAGCCGTGAAGGAGACCGAGACGGAGCGCGAAGAGGAAGAACCCGCCATATCGAAATCTCCGAAGATGAATCCCGCTGCCTACGTGCGCGGTCTGCAATACCGCCGTCCCCGCAAGACGACCGACGCCTACGAATACAACCAGCCGTCGCAGGGGCGTCACATGGACAAATTCCTGTTCGTGGCAATCATTGCCATCCTTTTGGCCGTGGGAGCCATCCTTTTCGGATACTACGTCTCGACGATGAACGAAGAGGAAGACACCCTCTCGATGAATTACAAGACCTCTTCCGAGCAGGCGGAATAGGATTTCTTTTTTAGCAAACATACAAATGGATCAGATACTCAGTGTAAAACAACGCTTCGGCATCATCGGCACGTCGGATCTTCTGGATCGGGCGTTGGAGGTTGCCCTGCGCGTTGCTCCGACCGACCTGACGGTACTTGTCACGGGCGAAAGCGGCGTGGGCAAGGAATTTTTCCCGCAGGTCATCCACGCCTATTCGGCACGCAAGCACAACAAATACATCGCCGTGAACTGCGCGGCAATTCCTGAGGGCACGATCGACTCGGAACTCTTCGGTCACGAGAAAGGCGCGTTCACGGGAGCCGTGGACAGCCGTAAGGGTTACTTCGAAGAAGCAGACAAAGGCACGATCTTTCTGGATGAGGTTGCCGAACTGCCCCTTCCGACTCAGGCACGCCTGTTGCGCGTCCTGCAAACGGGCGAATTTATCCGTGTCGGCTCATCGAAGGTACAAAAGACCGATGTGCGTGTCGTAGCCGCCACCAACACCAATCTTCAGCAGGCGATTGCCGAGGGCAAGTTCCGCGAAGATCTGTTCTACCGACTGGCGACCGTACCCATCTCCATACCGGCACTCCGCGAACGCCCCGACGACATTCCGCTCCTGTTCCGCAAATTCGCATCGGACGTAGCCACCCGCTACCGCATGCCATCGATTTCGCTCGACAACGATGCCCGCATCCTGTTAAAGGACTACTACTGGAAGGGAAACATCCGCCAGTTGAAAAACGTCGCCGAACAGATCTCGGCGATCGAACAATCGCGCGTCATCACTCCCGAAATTCTCTCTCATTATCTGCCTGCGGCGGGTAATTCGGCAACCCCGATGACTTCACATCCCCGCACCGACAGCAACGATATGTCCACCGAACGCGAACTGCTCTACAAGGTGCTTTTCGACATGCGCTCCGACATCAACGACTTAAAACGCATGATGGCCGAACTGATGCAGAATGCAGGAATCCGCCATCAGGAAGCCCCGCACGACATCAAGGCATTATTACCCTCCTCGCCCCACAAAAGTGCCTATATGCCCGTTCCGTCCGATTACGCGACCGGCACTGCCTATACGAACGATCCGGTTTATGCCGAAAGCGAGGATGTGACCGACGAGCCGCCCCACGAAAAGACGAAGGCCGACGTGCAGCGAGAGCAGATCATCCGTGCCCTGCAACACAACAACGGCCGCCGCAAGGAGACCGCCGCCGAACTTTTCATGTCCGAACGCACGCTCTACCGAAAAATCAAGGAGTTGGGCATCGAGGAATATTAACACACCGTTTAACCAAAAAAAATTCATCAACATTGAAGATCCGCATCATCATGGTCACACTCTGTGCCCTGTTTCTGACGGGGTGCGGCGTTGCCATCAAATATTCGTTGTCGGGAGCGTCGATTCCTCCCGCCGCCAAGACCTTTTCGGTGGCCTACTTTCCGAACAACGCCACGATGGTCTCCCCGATTCTGAGTACCACGCTCACCGAGGCTCTTGTCGATATGTTCACGCGTCGCACGCGTCTGACGCAGGTCGAAGAGGGCGGCGATTTCGCCTTCGAGGGTGAGATCGTCAATTACACCTCGACCACCGCTTCGGTTTCTTCGGACGACTTCGCCCTGTTGAACCGTCTGACGATCACCGTGCGCGTGCGTTTCACAAATGCCGTCGATGAAAAAGCCTCGTGGCAGAACAAGACCTTCACCGCTTACGAAGATTACGAATCGACCAAACTTTTGACCGAGGTCGAGGGTACGCTCATCCCTCAAATCGTCGATAAACTGGTCACCGATATTTTTCAGGCTTCGGCCTCCAACTGGTAATCACCATGAACGTCCAAAACAAAACATCAGCCCGCACCGCCGCGCTCTTTCCCGACACGGTCGATCTCTCGTCGCCCGATGCCTTGAAATCGCTCATCGCACAATACGAATGGTTTCTGCCGTTGCGCACCATGTTGCACACCCGCACGGGTGCGGACGACAGCCGTCTGAAGCTGCTTGCGCCGTGGCGTAACGAAAGCACCCTTTCGGCCGCGGACATCGACATTGATCAGTTGAGTTACATCAGCAACGAGGAACTCATAGATCGTTTTCTGAAGGAGGAAGACCTGCGCATCGTCGCCGATGAAGACGATGGCACGACCCCCAACGAGGTGCAACTCGACCCCGACTTGGAGGAGGAGGAAGAACTGGTTTCCGAGCAATTAGCCGAAATCTATCTCTGTCAGGGGCTTTCCGACAAAGCAACTGCGATTTATCGCAAATTAAGTTTGCTAAATCCCGAAAAAAGTGTTTACTTTGCCGAACTTATTGACAAAGCAGAAAAAAATAATAATTAAAATTTTTACGATATGTTATATACCATTTGTGTCGCCTTGGTTGTCATTGCCAGCGTATTGATCATCCTTGCAGTTCTGGTTCAGAACCCCAAAAGCGGTATGGCCGCTAACTTCGGTGCCTCGAACCAAGTAATGGGTGTACGTGAAACCACGAACTTTCTGGAGAAGTTCACTTGGACCATGGCCATCGCCATCGCCGTATTGTGCGTTGTAGCCACCGTTTCGATGAAGGGCACCTCGACTATGGGTGACACCTCGAACATTCAGGAGGCTGCCAAAATGCTCGAAGAGCAGACCATCGAGAACACCACCGCAATGCCTCAGGCCGAAGTTCCCGCAACTCCCGCCGCAGAAGAGGCTCCCGCCGCCCAGAACTAATCCCTTTTAGTCCGAGGGGCTAAAGAGGGGCGCAAGCAGAAGAGGGGCAGTAAGGCAGAAGAAGCACTGCAGAAGAGAGGCAGAAAAAGCACGGAAGTGCATGAGAAATGCCGGAGAGTACAAAAGATGCCGGGAAAAGCGCAACGAAAAGGTACACCCAGATCCGAAAACAAGGAACGGGATATAAAATTCCAAATTTGCATGTGTTCCTTTTAAAAGCCCCTGCCTTCCGTAAAGCCCATTGCAAAGATTGTTCCGACATATAAATTCGGAGATTCTGTTCCGAATAATCTAAAAAAAGACCTGTGGATTTTGTCACAGGTCTTTTTTTATCCCCATACCTATATTTATATACACCACGAGCCTCAATCTCCCGAAAACGATTCTGCTTACAACCAGCCCCTCCATTACGCCTCACCCCCTCCGCTCCGAAAGTCTTCACATGCCTTCCCCTCCTCTCTTACAACTCGCCCAAAGGCACAAAAAAAAGCCGCTCGGAGAATCCCCGAACGGCTTTGCCTGATATACGGATAAAATCCTATTTTTCCACTTCTTTCTTGCGTCCCTTGTTGTTTGAAGACATCGAAAGATGCTTCTGAAGAATATCGCGCAACTGCTGCGGCGTGATGTTGCGACGCAACATACCGTTCTGCGCCGTCGAGATGTAACCCGTTTCCTCCGAGACGACAATGATGATGGCATCGGAAATCTCGCTCATGCCCAATGCGGCACGGTGACGTGTTCCGTACTCCTTCGGAACATCGGTCTGTGTCACGGGCAGAATACATTTGGCTGCCACAATGCGGTTTCCCTCGATGATCGCCGCACCATCGTGCAACGGAGCATTCTTGAAGAAAATATTCTTGATCAGCGGGGTCGAGACCTTGGCATCGAGCAGAATGCCGCCCTCGGCAATCAACCTCAGATCGCTCTGCAATCCCATGACAATCAGTGCGCCGGTTTTCGTTTCGGCCATCTCTTTACACGCCAAAACAATGGGCGCGATGTTGGTCTCAACCAGACGATCGTGACCCGACGAGAAGATGCGCATGATGAAATTGAACCGTTCCTGACGCATACCGATCACCTGCAAAAAACGCCTTAATTCGGGTTGGAAAACAATGATCAGCGCAATGGCACCCACCGAAATCAACTGTCCGAGGATGGACGACAACAACTCCATGTTCAGTGCACGCACCACCACCCACAACAGATAGATGGCAATGATGCCCGAAAGGATGTAGGGAGCATTGGTGCCCTTGGTCATGCGATAGATCCAGAACATGATCAACGCCACAAGGATCATGTCGATAAAGTCGATGAATGTAAATGGTACGAAACCCATAGCAACAACATTTAAAATTAATCTTCGCGACGGTGTGTCCGCCTCCGCAAAAACGAAAACACAGGCACACAATCTCGTAATTTCACACAAAGGTAAGAAAAAATAGCAACCGAACGAAAAAAATCGAATAATGATTTGATCCGCCCCGCTTTCCCTCCGCCCGTTCGCCCTCCAAATGCCTCTGCTCCACCTCCGAAGCATCTGAGAAGCCTTCCTGAAGGGACAGGAAAATTATCTCGGATAAAAACGGATCTTTTCCCGAAAAAAATTATATATTTGTGTGTAAATTATTTATTTAAAACTAAAAAACAGACAGAAAAAAAAACAATTACTTTTTCCCCTAATCCCTAATGCAATCTGATTTTTAATTAACACTTGAAACCATGAAAAAATCTTTCCTTAAGAAATGGTTCGTTTCGGCAGCATCATTTGCCGCAGCCGCCAATTTCACTCCTGCAACAGCACAGGAAACCTTGAAAAAAGAGGTACAGGACACCAAGTACCTGCGCAATTCCGTCTGCCTGATCATGATGGAGGACGCTTCGGTTCCACAGAAAAATATTTTGCGCGATGCCTTCATCAATGCAAAATGGAACAACAAATACAACAACCACAACATCTCGATCGACAAGCGTATCATTGACCCCGCCAAGATGACGCTCACCCAAACCGACATTGCCCGCTTCAATACGGCGTGCACCCCGACCGACCAGTTTCTCGCAAACCTCGAATCGGGTGTTGCCGCCCCCACGCAGACCCTCTTGCGCGAGGGGGCTTTCTCGGATATTATGCGCCACCTGATGGCCGAAGCCACCACGACCATTGACACCGTGCTTCAAATCAACGCCGCACGTATGGCCAACAAATATCTGGTCGAGAATCACGTTGCCAAAGCCTGCTTCGACAAATGGTTTCTGAACGACAAGGGCGAATACACCGACGAGGTGATACTCGACCGAGGCATGCTCAATACCACTGCCAAAGATCGAGAAATTGCCGCCGCGTCGATGGCCGCCCGTCAGAAACTGATCCGCGAAAACTGCGACGAGGACGAACTTTTGGGCAATACGTTCGTAGTCGTCAGTCGTTTCAGTTACAAGGAGAAGGATGCTCTGGTCGATGACCGCATGTTACCGCTTTACGCTGCCGCACAAGCCGATGATTCGGGGACGAGTACCTTGGCACTGAATCTCGCCAAGATGGGTATCAAAGCATCGCTCGGCGCAGGTTACTATGTAGTTGTCGATTCCTATCTGTTCCGCCTGCGTTGGAACGATCGGATCAAAAACGACTTCTACAACATGTGGGACGAGAAGGGACTGGACATGGAGCGTTACAACAACGCCCGATTCCCCGCACTCCAATTCATCGGTAACGAGCGTGCATGGGCAAAGACCCGTGCCGGAGTATTCACCGACAAGGACGAGAATGAGTTGATCCGAATGGCCGCCGTCGATGCCGTTGATGCCGTCCTCGCCAAGTTCGAGCGCAAATACGACCAGTTCAAGACCAAAACCCCGCTGCACGTCATCGAATCGAAGGATAAGAAGGGTCGCTCTCGACAGGCTTATGCCGTCGAACTCGGCAGCCGTGACGGACTGAACGGCGGCGAGATCTTCGAGGTGCTTGAGGTCGTAAACAAGAAACAGGACGACGGCACCATGAAAACCATCTACAACAAGAAAGGAGAGTTGAAGGTCGATAAGAAGAACGTATGGGACAACACCTTCAGCACGACCGAAAACACCGCCGCCGCACAACATCCCTACACGCTGCTCTCCGGAAAAGACAAACAGACCTACTATGAGGGCATGCTGCTCAGACTGAAGACCACAAAAAAATAGCATAAAATGAAAAAAATCATTGCACTTGCGCTTTTGCTGCTCCTGCCTCTGTGCATGAACTATGCGCAGAAACGCAAACAGCGAATCGCAAATGAACAAACAGCCGCATGGCGTTATGAGTTGCAAAACGAAGCAGTCGGCAATGAACAGACCGTTTTGGTAAAAGTATGGAGTTATTCGAAGAATGTGGCCGTGGCACGCAACCAATCCTTGAAAAATGCCGTCCACGGTTTGATCTTCAAGGGTGCGGCCGGCAATTCCGACACCGAAAAACGCACCAAACCGCTGCCTCCTCTGGTATCGCAACCCGATGCCGAAACCATCTATGCCCGGTTCTTCGATCCGTTCTTTGCCGACGGCGGCGACTATCAGCGTTACGCCACTCTTGCCAGTTCGGGAGAGGCAGGCAGTGTCCAGAAAATCGGCAAGGAGTATCGCGTGGCCACCTATGTCACCGTACAATATGCCGCCTTGCGCCGTATGCTCGAAGCAAAAGGTCTGATCGACTCCATGCAGGAAGTCGTCACGGGCAAACAACCCACCATCATGGTGGTGCCGAGCGACAACTGGTGCATCCAGCAGGGATTCTTCACCGAGGTGGATAATCAGGGTACGATCGAGCGCATCCCCGACTACGGACGCGCCCTTCAGGAGGATCCCAACCTGTTGCTCGTCATCAGCAAGATCGGTGAACTGATGGCCGACCGCGGTTTCCCGCTCGTGGATCTCGAAGCCTCTCTGAAACGCATCAGGGAAGAGGATGCCGAACAGATGCTCACCACATCGAAGGGTACGGGTGCCGAATTGGCAGAAACACCCCTCGAACGTCTCTCGCGCACGGCAAAAGCCGACATCTGGATGCAGGTCACATGGTCGATGAACCACATGGGACCCAAAACCTCCATCACGTTCAACCTTCAGGGCAAGGACGCCTACTCCGACAAACAGATCGCCGCAAGTTCGGGAACGTGTCCTCCGACCTTCGATTCGGCCATCGAACTTCCGGTCTTTCTGGCCGAGCATGTAGCCGCCAACATCAACCCGTTCAACCAGCAACTCATGGCGTTCTTCAACGACATTATGGAGAACGGACGCGAGATCCGTATCTCATGCCGCCGCTGGGACGACTGGGAATATGATTTCGAGAGCGAGTTCGACGGCGAAGAATTGGCAGACATCATCGAGGAGATCGTGGCCGAAAATTGTCACAACGGCAAATACGGAAGTCCCGCAATTTCGGAAAACCGCATGGATTTCACGCAGGTACGCATTCCGATCACCGACCAGAAGGGTCGTGATCTCGATGCCCGCAACTTCGTGAAGGTCATCCGCAAAACCCTCAAGGAAAAATACATGATCGAGTCGAAACTCATCGGCAAAGGTCTGGGACAAGCCATCCTGATTCTCGGAGGCAAATAACATCGGAAACTCCGCGACAAGAAACGTGTCGCGGAGTTCTCCTCCCCCCAAAAAAAGCAGATTATGATCAGAAAAATAATTGCAGCAATCTTTTTGCTCACGATTCCGTTCGCGGCGATGGCTCAGATGCCCGAAAACGACATCGCCATCACCCCATACATACCCGAAGGAACACTCCTTCCGCCGGATGCTTCGTCGCGCCTTCAGAACAAGATGATGCAGATGGTCACCCAGAACCACACGGGGTCGATCTCAGGCGATTTCATTCTGACGGCCAACTACGCCGTTATCGACAAGCAGATCACCGCTTCGGTTCCCGCCCAATACATCATCGACGTCGAATTTTCATTCTACGTGGTTGCCCTTGAAGAACGGATCATCGTCAAGGAATTCTCGCAGGAGGTTCGCGGCATGGGTCGCACCGAGCAGAAGGCCGTCATCAACGCCATCAACCACCTCACCTCACGTTCGCCTCAGGTACGCAGGCAGATGACCAGTGCCCGCGAGAAGATCGTCGATTACTACGCACAGCGCATCCCGAAACTCATCGCCAAGGCACAATCGCTGTCCGATCGCGGCGAGTACGAAGATGCTCTTGCCGTGCTGACATCCATTCCCGAATGTACGGACGAATACCCGATGGTTGCCGAAAAGATGACCTCGTTCTATGTGGCCATGGTCGATAAATATGCCGTTACGGCACTGCGCGAAGCCCGTTCGAAGATCGCCATGCGCAAATACTCGGAGGCTCTGGACTGCCTGATCGCCGTCGATCCGATGAGTACCCACTTCGGGGAATCGCTGACCGTCGTGGAAGAAGTCAAGCAGACGATCGACCGCCGCGAAGAGGAGAAACTCCGCCTCAAACTGGCCGCCCTCGAAAAACAGCGAAAGGAAGAGATCTCCGACCCCGGAGAACATATCCGCAAAAACGAAAAAATCGTCAGTCGCCGGGAAACACTGCGTAAGGAACACACCGAATCGGCCGATTCGTGGTTGAGCCGTTTATCCCGTTAAGTGGTTCATTTTTAGATCGAAAAATTTGTTTTATCGCTTTTTTTGAATACTTTTGAAACTGCATAAGTATTCAAAAGTTCTCTCCGAAAGAGAACTCCCCAAACAAATTCATCATGAAAACCAAGAATTTACTGCTTCTTTTCGGATTGCTGCTACTGACCGCATCACCCGTTCTTTCACAGGAGAAGATCGTGGAACGCAGTGCATCGCATGCTCCCCAATGGACGGGCATCGCGCAATCCGACTATGTCATCGCCTCGGCTCAAGCCGAGACCTTGGACGAAGCGCAGAACAAATGTTTGAACGACATTCGCCAGTCGATCATCAACGGCGTAAGTTTCAACATCTGCTCCGAGGAGACCTCCATCGACCGTCAGACGAGTCGCAACAACTCGACCGATGTGTTCCGCGGATACTCCTCCGAGGTAAAGACCGTTGCCGCCAAGTTGCCGTTCATCGCCAACATCTCCCCCTCCGATACGGAGATCTATTGGGAACGCCGTCTGATCAAAAAGGAGAAGAAATATTATTATATCGTACACATGCGCTACCCTTTCTCGCAGGCACAGCGTGACGACCTCGTTGCCCAGTTCCTCAAGCAGGATCGCGAACAGTACGACAAATACCTCGCCCTGAAAGATCAGTTCGACAAATTCACCTCGATCGAGGAGATCGGCCGTGCGCTGAACGACCTGCGCCCGCTGGTCAATTACTTCTTCGATTCGCGCCGCCATGACGAAATGATCGCCCTGCAACGCAACTACGAACGCCTCTACCCTTCCATTTCGATCGTACCCTACTCGAACGAACCGGGTTGCAACATCTTCTGCTTCCAACTCGACGGTCGTCTGATGCAGACCTCGGTCGAGCCGGTCATCAGGAAACAATACGCCACGAATGTGGCCGTACAGCCGATTGACGGAGGGTACTATATGGTCACTTACGATTATGACCAATGTTTGGACGATGACGAAAATACGATCGAACTGCTCTACCGCATCGGCGGAGGTCGCACCTTGAAACACCACTTCTCGTTCGATGTTCGCAAAGGAAAGTCCGTCGTGATTCCCTTCGGACAGATCGAGATCGTCCCCCTGAAGGAGGGTGACGACGAACTGCCCGTGATCAACGGCTCGATGAACCTCCGTTCGAAATACGACGAGGAGTTCACGGTCGAAGAACTTCGATTTTCGATCAGCGGCATCCCGCAACCCGTCGCATGCGCTCCCCGATCGACAATTTCGGGCAAAGGGAATCACCGCCTCAACTTTACCGCCACAGTCGAAGACATGAAACGGACTCCCGGCAAATCCTCAATGGCACACGGCAATATTGTGATACGCAACAAACGAAGCGGAAAGACCTCGGAGGTGAAGTTCTCGCTCCCCTGCCTTATCCGATAAACGAAAACATCAACCCTAATACTTAATATCATGAAAAAAAGTTTACTTTTACTGATCACCATCTTATTGGTGGCAAGCGGCGTCAATGACGCATTTGGCAAACGCAAAAAGAAAAAATCCATCACCAACAAGGAAGTCGCCCTCGACATTCCGCTGAGCGGAGCCGAATTTCAGACCGACGAAAATTTTTGGCGTGCCGTACAGAGCGGTAGCAGCAACGATTTCTCGATGGCACAGAAAATCGCCGAACAGAACTGTCGTCAGCAGTTGGCAACTTCGATTCAGGCCGACATCAAATCGGTCGTCGAGACCTACTGCCGCGATCTGAAGAACGTCGGCCGTAACGAAGTCGCACAGATGTACGAAGAATTGACCCGCACGGTGATCAAACAGCAACTTACGGGTATTACCCAAGCCGGACAGGAGGCTTTCCGCCAGCAGGATGGTCAGATCCGTTTCCACATCTGTCTCCAACTCAGCAAGAAACACATGGAGGAGAAAATCATGAACAAACTTGAGGAGGAACAGGATCTCCGTCTGGAGTTTGACCGCGAACGCTTCAAAAAAGTCTTCGATGAAGAACTTGCCAAATTCGGCGACGAGCAGAAATAAGCAGCGGTAATCATCGCAAAAAAAATCCACGACAACCTCTGCTCAAGCGGAGGTTGTTTTTTTAACGACAATTCCATGAACATGAAAAAGTTCATTCTTCTGATTTCGGTTCTGTTCGTTACACTGACCGCCACGGCACAGCACAACTATGGAGAAGAATATCAGAAATTCAAACAGCAGCGCAGACGCGAATACACGGATTACAGGGAACAGGCCGACAAACAGTTTGTCGAATTTCTGAAAAAACAATGGAAAGACTACTCGGTCAATCAAGCGAAGGAAGCCCCCCTGCCCGTTATTCGCCCGAACCCCGACATCGCACCCCAAACCCGACCGATTCCGCTGCCGAAGGTCACGCCCGATTTTGACCGTCTGCGCGACCTTGCGGATCTGCGTGCGACCCCCCGATACGGGTTCAAACCGCATCCCCAGCACGAATCGGGTATCCGCCCCACGCCGCACCGCCATTCCGAATCAGATGCCGCCGTGCGTCCGAGACCCACGCCGCGCCCCGACTCGAAAATTGCACCGCGTCCACGACCCGAAATCGCTCCGCGTCCCGTCCCCGCTCCACGTCCTGTAACGCCGTCAAAACATCCCGATGCGCCCGCACCGAAACCCGACCATCCCGGAATTTCCGACCGTCCCGAACCTGCACGCCCCTCCGAGGAGCATCCCGCGCCGGGCAAAAACTCCGCCTCACAATACCTCGATATCAGTTTCTTCGGCGACGAGGTACGAATGCCGTGGCGAAAAGATCTCTCCCTGCGAATGAACCGAGTCTGCGAGCAGAGTTTCAGCAAGTTATGGAGTCAATGGAGTACGATGGATGAAGAGTCGATCGCCTATCTGAATGACTTCACCCGAAGCCACCGTCTGAACGGATGGGGATGCTATCAGTTGATCAAACGTCTGAGCGAAGCGGCCTATACGGACGAACAATGTCCAAGTGAGCGTATCGCCTTACAAGCGTTCCTTTTGGCACAGTTGAAATACCGCGCACAGGTCGGTCTGTGCAAGGATCAGCTGGTTCTGCTCCTGCCGTTCCGTCAGAAGGTGTATGGCATTCCCTACCTCGATCTGAACGGCACGAAGCACTACATCTTCGGCTACAATTTCGAGCGGAGTGCAGGATTCCAGACCTACGACAACAACGTACCCTACGCCACCGAATTGCTCGATCTGTCGCTGGACAAGCACATGAACATCGGCATGACACAGACCATGAAATTTACCCGCATGAGCAAACTTCTCGGCGAAGAACTCCAAGCCGAGATCAATGTCGGCGAAGTGGCACTCATGCTCAGCCTGCCGATGCTCGACGGTGAGGTCTATTACGCCCAAAAAGTCGATGACCGACTTGCCGAGAAGGTGCTTTCCGTTCTTCACCGCAAGATCGCGGGCAGGAGCGAAACGGATGCCGTAAGTTATCTGCTCAACTTCGTGCAGAACGGTTTCGACTACGCCACCGATCAGGAAATGTTCGCCCGACAGAAACAACTCTTCATCGAGGAGTCGTTCTACTACGGCAAGAACAACTGCAAGGATCGCGTGGGCGTATTCTCGTGGCTCGTGCGCGAACTGCTCGGACTGGACATGATCTCGATCACCTACAAGGGCAACGCCCGGAGCAACGGAGTGGGACACATCACCTGCGCCGTATGTTTCTCGCAGCCTGTCACGGGCGACACATTCACCCACAAAGGCCGGAAATACGTGATGTGCGACCCGACCTACATCAATGCCAAGATCGGCATGACGATGCCCTGCTTCAAGAACTCCGAGGGGGAGATACACGCACTCTGACCGCCTATCCGAAACATGTTTACGGTCGGAACCCGAACACGGATTCCGACCGTTTTTTTTTGCCGAAGGGGCGTATTCCGAAAAAATCTTGTACCTTTGTCCCAAACTGAACACACCATGCAAATCCGAAAAGCCGAATTTAAGTGCTCCTCCGAGCGAATCAATCAGGTGCCGAAAGACGATCTGAAGGACATCGCCTTCATCGGACGCAGTAATGTGGGCAAATCGTCGCTGATCAACATGCTGACCAACCGTGAGGGATTGGCCAAGGTGTCGGGTACGCCCGGCAAAACACGTCTGATCAACCACTTTCTGATCGACAAGGCATGGTATCTGGTCGATCTTCCGGGTTACGGCTACGCCCGCACCTCGAAAACCGTCCGTGACGATTTCTCGAAGATCATCACCGACTATGTGTTGAAATGCCGCAAGATGCACTTTCTGTTCGTATTGGTCGATATCAGGCTCGAACCGCAGAAAATCGACTTGAGATTCATCCGTATGCTCGGTGAGAGCGGCGTACCATTCGGCATCATCTTCACCAAGGCCGACAAGTTGTCGCAAAACCAGCGGAACAAAAACGTCACCTATTATAAAAAAGCACTGGCCGAGGAATGGGAGGAACTTCCCCCGATGTTCGTCACCTCGTCGGAGAAGGCTCTGGGACGCGACGAAGTACTCGATTTTATAGGCAAATGTCTCGAAGTTTAACAAATTGTTGATAATTCGTCACAAAAAAAACGAATTTTCTCGGAGGTTTGTCCTATATTTGTGTTGTCTTAAATCCTCGTTACTATGGCTATCCATAAAATTAAAATTTTTGCAGGCAGCGGATCGGAATACATCGCCACAAAAATCGCAGCAAGTTTCGGAACGGCTCTCGGCCATTCGGAAGTGGTGCGTTTCAGCGATGGCGAGTTCCAGCCCTGCTTTACCGAATCTATTCGTGGTTGCACGGTATTTATCATCCAATCGACGTTCCCGCCTTCGGACAACCTCATGGAGTTGCTCATGATGATCGACGCCGCCCGTCGTGCTTCGGCCTATAAGGTCGTTGCCGTGATGCCTTACTTCGGTTGGGCCCGTCAGGACCGCAAAGACCGTCCGAGAGTGCCGATCGGCGCAAAACTCGTTGCCAATCTGCTCATGGCCGCCGGTGTGGACCGTATCATGACCATGGATCTTCACGCAGACCAGATACAGGGATTCTTCGATGTTCCCGTCGATGCTCTCTATGCAAGCGGCATCTTTGTTCCCTACATCAAGAGCCTCAACATCGAGGATCTTTCGATCGCCTCTCCCGACATGGGTGGTGCGAAACGTGCCAACACCTACGCCAAACTGCTCGGTACGCCGATCATCATCTCGCACAAGGAGCGTGCGAAACCCAATGTCGTAGGCACGATGACCGCCATCGGTGATGTCGAGGGACGTAACGTGCTGATCGTCGATGATATGATCGACACGGCAGGTACCATCTGCATGGCAGCCGATATGTTGATGGCCCGTGGCGCAAAGAGCGTACGTGCCGCCATCACCCACCCCGTGCTTTCGGGTCCGGCTTACGACCGCATCAACGCCAGCGCACTGGAGGAGGTCATCTGTACCGATACCATTCCGTTGAACCCCGATCGCGATCTGCACAAGTTTACGGTTCTTTCGATCGCCGACCTGTTTGCCGATGTCATCGAGCGCGTACACAACTACAAAGAGATTTCGTCGATCTTCTTCAAATAAGATCCGCCGAAAATATCAAACCCCGCTTATCCGTTGGAATAAGCGGGGTTTTCTTTTGCCCCTGCGCATAAAAAATCCCGTCAAGAGAGGTCTTGGCGGGATTTTTGTGTAAGAAGGGGTTATTTAAACGGCGAATCGGGTTCGCGCGACATGACCAGATAGAACATCTTGTCGAGAAACGCCGGGGCAAACTTCTTCACGAAATGCGTGGCACGACCTTCGATCTCCATCAGACACAGACGTTTGCGACGGCGAATACCCTTCTCAACGATGTGCGCCACCTGTTCGGGGGTCATCATCTTGGATTCGTTGCGCGGGGTTGCGCCCTGTTGCGATCCGTCGGCGGTAAGTGCCGAGAAACGCACGTTCGATGCGGTGAATCCCGGGCAGGCGATCATCACATGAATGCCTTTCTTGAGGTTCTCGATACGAAGCGTTTCGAGGAATCCCATCATGGCATATTTCGAAGCCGAGTAACCCGTACGTCCGGGCAGTCCGTGCAGACCTGCCACCGATGAGATGCCGACAATCGAACCGCGGCTCTTCTGAATATAGGGCAGGGCATATTTGCAGCAATTGACCGTACCCCAGAAATTGACATCCATCAGTCGGTGCAGTACCCCCAGATCGACATCATCGAAGATGGCTCGCATCGAGATGCCCGCATTGCAGATCAAGACGTCAATCCCGCCAAATTCGCGTACGGCGGTGTCGATCAACGCCTTACACTCTTCGGGTTTGGTCACGTCCATCGCGCAGCAGGCCGCACGGCCGCCCTTGGAGCGGATCTCATCGACCTCCTTCTGAAGTTTGTCGGCACTGCGCGCACCCAACACCACGCAAGCACCCTCGGCGGCATATTCGTGACCCATGGCACGGCCGATGCCCGACGAGGCACCCGTGATGACCACAACTTTGTCTTTCAATGTTTTTCCCATATTGCAGTTCTTTTGATTTTAATCGTCAATTTCGACCGTAAGCCGATCGTAGGCCAGCGAAACCCCTTCGGGAAGGGTCGGATTCGTCACGGTGTAAAGTCCGATGTCGTGCGACATGTGCGTCAGAAAGGCGCGTTTGGGTGACACCCGACGAATCAGTTCCAAAGCCTCCGCCACATTGAAATGCGAATCGTGCCTCTCGAAGCGGAGTGCATTAACCACCAGCACCTCAACCCCCTCCAACTTGCGGATCTCCTCCTCGGCAATTTGTTTGAAGTCGGTCAGATAGGCCAACTTGCCGATGCGGTAGCCCGTCACGCGGAATCGCGGCGAGTGCTGTCCCTCGACGGGGATGATCTCGATGCCCTTCACGCGGAACGGATGGGCAGTGTCGATCTCGTGCAGTTCGATTTCGGGCACACCGCGGTATTTGTCCCGTGCAAAGGCGTAGTCGAAATCCTTGCGCACACCCGTAGCCGTTTCGGGCGAGGCGTAGATGTCCACACGGTGAATCTCGCGCGGGTAGTCCACGAAGTTGAACGCCCGCACATCGTCCAAACCTCCGATGTGATCCTTGTGTTCGTGCGTGAGCAGAATGGCGTCGATGTGACTGATCCCTTCCCGCAGCATCTGATAACGGAAATCGGGCCCCGCGTCGATCACAAACCTCAGGTGATTGATCTCGACCATGGCCGACGTACGCAGACGGTGATCACGTGGATCGTCCGACGTACACACCGCGCAACGGCATCCGATGACGGGCACGCCCTGCGAAGTTCCTGTTCCCAAAAATGTGAGTTTCATATTTGCAAAAATACAAAATTTCCGACAACATCGTCCGCTGAAAATCCGTTTTCCCTGCGGCCGGAGGCAAAAACCACACAAAAACCGACCTTTCGTCCCCAAGATAATCCCCCTTCAACCCCGCAATTTCCGCGCAAAAAGGGTACCTTTGTCAAAAATATTCCGCCCATGAAAACACAAGCACTCGTCGTCCGTTTTCTGCAAAGTCGTTTTGCCAACTATTTCGTGCTGTTCTTCATCGCCATC
>RCNI01000026.1_pt1 | contig 97264 bp, 100 predicted proteins | sample 2041151 | NCBI WGS metagenome assembly RCNI01 (sample SAMN09708214, study PRJNA481090) | feces metagenome | isolation source: feces | place: Antarctica: Albino Rookery
GAGCCCTCTGATAAGCCCACTGTGCCTGAGAACCCGGATGTTACCGAGCCCTCTGATAAGCCCACTGTGCCTGAGAACCCGGATGTCACAGAGCCTTCCGACAAGCCTACTCAGCCAGGCAACAACACGCACAACACCAATACTCCTGCTACCGGTGATGCCGCTGATTTGGGACTGTGGGTGGCTATGATTGTTCTGGCTTCCGCAGGCCTCGTTGTCATCACCTCCCTTCGCAAGCGCGAGAATGAAGCGTAATTTCCTATAAAATTCTTTGCTTTGTTGCGAATAAAGAAACAAAAGCTCCCGATTGGGGCGATATGCCATAGGGATGCAATTTGAACCACGATACAATTTAAGATTGATTCCTATGGGAGGGCGGCTGTGCTTCTGCATAGCCGCCCTTTTTTCTGTTTTGTGTCCTCAGACTTCTGTGTGTGATCGTATAAAAAACTCCGCTCGATTCTTTGAGCAAAGTTTTTTACAGCTGCAACCACCCTAACAAAATTACATTCACATTTTTAATAATATTTAATAAATTACATTATTCTTTTTATATTACGATTAGCCAGAGCTTATTTTTAAAATCTCTTCTGATATATTAAAATAATACCACATTGCTCGAGCAAGTCATTTGAAAGTCGGTAATATTCTTGTATAATATAGTCCGTCTAGTTATTATCTCATAAAAATGGATATCCTTAGAATGCCAAAGGAGTGATGGTAACCAAGCAAAACGAAGCTTCCCTAAAAATTCCAGCTGTGCAAACGACACTGATTGCAGCTCAGCTTTGTGTTTACCTACATCCGCCAGATAATCGATAGGCCAGATCCGGAGGCAATCAGTGACTTGACGCGTTCGCTTTGCTGCTATAAATCCAGCGGTCATTGCTATGTGAAGGAGGATATTTACTTTACAGCGGTAGGGATGATCGATATTCCAACAGGAAAGGAAATTCAGGCAATAACGAAGGGAATCCGAGAGAATCCGCAAAGCTTCCACATCATCGCATAAAAAAAATACGGCATAGCCCCAAAACGGGACTGTACCGTATCTTTCAAAAAGCGTCCTTACAGAGCGTACCCTTTTGGGTAACGCTGCGATACAATTATTCTTCCACAGTCTCAGGCTCTTTAACCACCACGTTGACGCCTTTAATGCGGTGTTCATCCACCTTTGACACAGTAATAGTCAGATTGTCATAGTCGAAACGGTCTCCCTCCTTGGGAATCCGTTCCATCTGATCCATGACCCAGCCGCCCAGAGAGACGCTGTCAGAGTCGCTTTCAATATCGAAATAGTCACAGAAATCAGACAGAGTCACGCCGCAATCAACGGTATATGTATGCTCCCCGGTCTGACAGAAGGGTTCCTCCACCTCGTCGTGCTCGTCCCAGATTTCACCTACCAGCTCTTCCAGAATATCCTCCATGGTGACAATGCCCAGTGTTCCGCCGTATTCGTCGATAACAATGGCAATATGGGATTTTGCAGTACGCAACTGCTGAAGCAGGTTGTCAATTTTTTCTGTCTGGTGGACAAACAGAGGAGGAGCCATAATTTCTCTCAGCTCCAGAGCGGTAACGCCGGTGCCTACATAAAAGTCCTTCTGATGGATCACGCCCACAATCTTGTCGATGTTATCCTCATACACAAGCAGGCGGGAGAACTGGGATTTATCAAACATTGCAGCCACCTCTTTCTTAGTGGCATCAACGCTCACGCCTTTCAGATCTACTCGGTGGGTCAGAATGTCCTGTGCTTCCAGCTCACCGAATTCCACGGCATTTTTGAGAAGCTCTCCTTCGTTTTCATCAATGGCACCTTCCTGCTGAACCTCGTCCAGAAGCAGCAGCAGCTCTTCCTGAGACATTTTGCTGTTTTCGCCGGTCTTAAAAAGTCGTGCAACCAGCTTTTTCCATGCTCCGAAAATGAAATTCAGCGGGGTAAACAGCCAAACAAGCGTACGAATCAGAGGCGCAGAAAACATTGCAAAGACTTCCGGGTGATCTTTTGCAATGCTTTTGGGCGTAATTTCACCGAAAATCAAAACGGTGATTGTGACGACCACGGTAGAAATCGTGGCGCCCAGTTCCTGTCCCAGTAAATCAACAAACAGCAGTGTGCCAATAGAAGCCACTGCAATATTGACAATGTTGTTGCCAATGAGGATGGTTGAAATCAGCTGGTCATAATTTTCAGATACCCGGAGAGCAAGAGCTGCTTTGTGATTTCCGTTTTCAGCCATGGCTTTCAGCCGGGTTTTGTTCAGGGATGAAAATGCAGTTTCCGTAGCGGAAAAATAACCGGACAGGATAATACATCCGATCATCGCAATAATGCTGGTTAACATAATACTATCTCCTTAAATAATTGATTCATAGTTTTGAAAAAGGGTACGAAAAAAGACATACCTATTCCCGAAAAATGGGCGAAAGTATGCCATAGCAAAACCAAATCAAATTATTAGGATCACAACTGTCACTACTGGAACTGTCCATTTGGGTATATCACCTTCCTTTTTGTAATTAGCCCCCATTATACTGGACTAACAATCGTTCGTCAAGGGAAATCCCTCAGCCTTTTCCCAAGAGATGTTTTTCTCCCTTTCGCACAAAAAGGAGGCGCATCTGCGCCTCCTTTCCAAATACTATAACTTAGTTGGTGTAGTTATCAAAGTAGCCCTGAATCAGGATGATGGGAGTGCCCTTATCACCGGAACCGGAGGTCAGGTCACACAGAGAACCGATCAGGTCCGTCAGGCGGCGGGGGGTAGTGCCCTGAGATGCCATGGTGCCGGACACATCGCCCTTCTGGCGGATTCTATCTTCAATAGCGTGCTTCAGTGCCTCGCCGGACAGGTCAGCAAAATCGTTGTCAGCCAGGTACTTGAGCTTCAGCTCATTGGGGGTGCCTTCCAGGCCAACGGTGTTGGCAACAGAAACGCTGGGGTCAGCCAGCTCCCAGATTTTGCCCACGGGGTCCTTGAATGCGCCGTCACCGTAAACCATGACCTCCACATGCTTGCCGGTCTTTTCCAGCAGGCTCTTCTGGATGTCCAGAACCAGATCGGTGCACTCTCTGGGGAACAGCTTGATTTTATCTTCGGTGGACTTGTTGGAGCCCAGCAGGCCGAACTTCTCATTGTAGCCGTTGCCGTCGATAGATGCAGTCAGGATATCGTCCATGCCGCAGACTCTCTCAGCACCGGCTTCCTTCAACAGACGCTTGGTTCTGAAGCGGGTATGGATGTCACAGGTCAGAACGTTCTTGGTGTAGTTCAGGATCACACGGGGATCGTTGGCAAAGATGATTTCTGCCTCAGCACCGGCTTCCCGGATCAGGTCACCGTAATACTGGACATAGTCCACGCCGGTGAAAGGATGGCGGTTTTCGCCAAACAGCTCACGGTATTTTTCCAAAGTCAGAACATCGGAATAAGGATTAACCTTTGCAGCATCCAGCTGATCGAAAGAAACCAGCTCGTTACCGACCTCATCAGAGGGGTAGCTCAGCATCAGGACGACCTTCTTGGCTCCCTGAGCAATGCCACGCAGGCAAATAGCAAAACGGTTACGGGACAGGATGGGGAAAATAACACCAATGGTCTCTCCGCCCAGCTTGTTGCGAACGTCAGCGGCAATTGCGTCAACAGAAGCGTAGTTGCCCTGCGCACGAGCCACAACAGACTCGGTTACAGCGACCACGTCCCGATCACGCATAGCGAAGCCTTCGCTCTCTGCAGCTTCCAGGACACTGTCAACAACAATCTTAGTCAGATCGTCGCCTTCACGGATGATCGGGCAACGAATGCCTCTGGAGACAGTTCCGACTTTTCTTTCCATATGAAACCTCATTTCCCCGGCAGAATCCTCCACCGGATACAAACTTTATCAACATTCATTATTATAGCGCAGTAGTCAGTATTTTCAATCATTTTTTTATAGTTTGTCAATGTGCAAAAAAATTTTGTGTAACCTGACAAAAAACACTTTTTCCACAACAATTTCTATTGGATACCCCTTGTATTGCCCACAGCCGCTCCGGGAATATGGGACGGCAAAAGATGGCGTAATCCCAAGATCACGCCATCTTACTTTTATTCTGCCGCAAAAAACGCAATTGCAACTGCTCCCGGGCCTGTGTAGCAGCCTACCGCACATCCCACGGAAGTAATGGGCAGTTTCCTGCCGTTCCAGAACTGTGCGCTTTCTTCCAGATATTTGGCGATGCCCTCCAAAGAGATGCCGGAATAGCCCAGCAGAGCAGGCATTTCAAAATCAACACCGCCGCATTTTTCGATTTCCTGATTTAGCAAGGCATTTGCCTGCTTGCTGCCTCTGGCCTTGCCGATCAGCTTCAGCTCTCCGTCAACCGCTCCAACAATGGGCTTGATGGAAAGCAGCCCGCCGGCCAGTGCTACCGTTTTAGAAATACGTCCGCCCTTTTTCAGATACTCCAAAGTGTCCAGCACCGCTATCAGCCGCACTTTTTCCCTTGCTGATGCCAGTTCCTCAGCAATTTTTGCAGCACCCATGCCCAAATCCACAAGCTCCAGTGCATACTGTGCCAAAACGCCTGTACCCAGCGCAACACTCCGGCTGTCTACTACGTAGACCTTTCCTTCATACTCAGCAGCCGCAATCATGGCGCTCTGGTATGTACCAGACAAATCAGAGGAAAGGGTGAGAACTAAAACCTCGTCTGCTTCCTGCAATGCACGCTTATAAGCTTCTTCAAAATCAGCAGGAGGTACCTGACTGGTGGCGGGCACCGTATTGAATGCTGCCAGCTTTTCGTAAAACTGGGCAGTGGTGATGGTGACACCGTCTGCAAATTCTTCATCCCCAAATCGAACGGTCAGCGGGAGCACTTCCACCCGTTCCCGTACCTCCGGAATCATATCTGCGCTGGAATCCAATAAAATCTTAACGCTCATAATAACCTCCAAGTATCTAGCATATCAGGTTCCCATGCTGTTATTTCAGACCGACCTGACATATTTCATGCAGATTTGCCGCCAGCAGATCCAGCGCTTCATACAGCGCCTCTCGCTGCGCATCCGTCAGCCCATCTCCGGCTGCATTCACTGCACATTTCGCCCTGTCCTCTACACAGCAAGCTGCTTCCTGACCCAAGTCAGTCAGCGTCAGGGCGGCACGGTAGCCACTGCCGTTTGTCACATCCCGCCGGACCAGACCTTCCCGCTCCAATTCACCCAGCGTTCGGGAGATAGCAGCTTTGTCCTTGTCGCAGATTTCACACAGGTGACTTGCTGTGATTCCCTCCGGGTAGCGACTCATAGCCAGCAGGCACAGGGCATGTGCCCCCTTGAGACCATACTTTGCCATCTCAGTCCGCTGAATTTTCTGAATATCCCGGTAGATGCAGAAGATGGAATTGGAAAAACGTTCAAATCGACTGACCAATGTGGTTCACCCCTTCAGAAAACTTGTTGACAAATCAACTTTCGCAAGAATAGCACAAACTTGTTGATTTGTCAACAAGTTTGTGCTGGAGCTGTACAAAAGACACGCCCCAATTATCAACACCAGATAAGGAAGTAATTTAGGAAATGCCGAAACTGTAAACGGAGTGTATCGAAATTCGACACACTCCGTTTCTTGGAATACCTGCCCGATAAACTGGAATTTGTTTTCTGCTATAATTCCTTCATCATTTGCATTTCCTTAAAGCACATATTCAAAACTGTATACTCGATTTCCTTGATTTCTTTAAAACCAATATTCGAGTACATTTTCCGTGCAACAGTATTTTCTAAGGATACACTAATGTATATTTTATCAATCTTGTGTTTTCTCTTGATATAATCGAGGAATTCTAACACTGCCTTTTTCCCATATCCCTTGCCTTGGTACTGTTTGCCAATCATAAAACGACTCATAGACCACCCAGGAATTGTTTCATCGTAGTCGTACATAACAAAACCTATCATTGTGTCCTCATTATATATGCCTAAAGTATATAAACCGTCTTCAAAAGCTGCTTCAACCAATGATTGCTTATTATCTGCGACAAAATGTTCTTGATTTGCGTCAACAGTCAAAGCCATACAATCCCAATAGTTTGATTTATCTATTTGTCTAAAATCCATTTTATTGCCTCTCTAAATTCTGATCTGATCGCTCCTGAGGCTCAAAGGATGTCATTACCACATTGTCAATACCACGTTCCGAGAGCAGCTTGGCAATTTTCTTGCCGACCTTACGCCGTTTGGTATCATCACACTGGTTCAGCACCACATAGTAAAGCCGATCTCCCACATCTTTCCGGCTTCCCTGCTGAGAGGAAAGAATTTTCGCCGCATCCTCCTCTGTCAGTATGTGGTCTTCCTCTACACCCAAAAGCTTCTGAACCTCTTTCAGGCAGAAACATACTTCACGAATCGGTCTGCCGATAGCGGACAGGCCAATTACCGCTGTCACCAAATCGCAGGACTCCAGAAAAACCGGCTCTCGCTCCCTTGGCACTTTACAAGGGCATCTCTTAGCCCCGTCTGCCTCCACCAGAACCAAATCAGCTTTCTGCATCAGGCTGTTCAGGAGCTTCACATCCGGCATAGAAAGCTTCTGGGTTTTCGCATCCAAGGTGCCAATCACCGCATAGGTACCCTTGGTCCAAAGTTCCTCAGCGCTCTTTACAGAGTTTACATAACACTTGTTTTTAGGCTTCCCAATATGGGTCGTGGTGGTCACCAGAACCTTCTTTCCTTCCTCAGCCGACATTCTTGCAATGTTGTACATCAGCGTTGTCTTGCCGCCACCGCCGACCAAAGACACCACATGGCCACATTCTCCATAGAATTCAAATCCCTGACGAACTGCCTCAGAATTTATCGTATCAATGCGCATGCACAGAAACCTCCTCTACATTTATCTGAATCTATCATAACAATTTCCTGTCCAGAATGCAACGTAATATTCCTGGCCGAATTTTGCTCGATTGTGATTTTTTATGTTGACAAAGGTATCTTGGCGTGCTATAATCTGTCGGAATAAATTCAACAAGGATCATTCCGCCCCCCGTTCGGCGAAGGTTATGACCAATTCTGACAGCTGTCTTGCCGAACCTGCGGCAGGGCATTTTTTATGACGAAAGGAGAACAACATGACACAGAAGATGAATGCTTCCCTCATCCCCACTTCTCTGAATGCTTCCTTTGGCACCAGTGTTTCATCCGTGATGAACACTTCCGAACTGGCTTCTTTCAATTCTTCCAAATACGCTGTTTTTCCCGGCTTTTGTGATGTACACGTACATTTCAGAGAGCCGGGATTTTCTTATAAAGAGACCATTGCTTCCGGTTCTCTTGCCTCTGCACGGGGCGGATACACCGCCGTGTGTACCATGCCCAACCTGAACCCCGTTCCCGACAGCGTGGAGCATTTGAAGCAGCAGTGCGACATCATCGAAAACACTGCCTGCATCCACGTCTACCCCTACGGCTCCATCACGGTTCAGCAAAAGGGGGAGACTCTGGCAGATCTGGACGGCATGGCTCCCAACTGCATTGCCTTCTCCGATGACGGCAAAGGTGTGCAGTCCGATGATATGATGCGTGCCGCCATGCGGAAGGCCAAGGCACTGGGAAAAATGATCGTAGCACACTGCGAGGTCAACGACCTGCTGAAGGGCGGTTACATCCACGACGGCGAGTACGCCAAAACCCACAGCCACCGGGGTATCTGCTCCGAAAGCGAATGGGTGCAGATTGCCCGGGACATCGAACTGGTCAAGGAAACGGGCTGTTCCTATCACGTTTGCCATATTTCCACCAAAGAAAGCGTGGACATCATTCGCAAAGCCAAGGCTGAAGGCGTGGATATCACCTGCGAAACCGGTCCTCACTATCTGGTAATGGATGACTCCTTCCTGCAGGAGGACGGTCGTTTTAAGATGAACCCTCCCCTGCGCAGTAAAAAAGACCGGGAAGCACTGCTGGCAGGTCTGCTGGACGGCACCATTGACATGATCGCTACCGACCACGCTCCTCATTCCTCTGAGGAAAAGTCCAGAGGTCTTGAAAAAAGCGCCTTTGGTGTAGTGGGCATCGAAACCGCTTTCCCCATTCTCTATACCTATCTGGTCAAACCCGGTATTCTGACCATGGAGCGTTTGGTAGAGGTTTTGGTAGAGAACCCCAGAAAACGATTTGGCATTGCTCTGGGCTGTGACTTTTCCATCTGGGATTTGGAGGATGAATACACCATCGATCCCGCCCAGTTCCTCTCCATGGGTAAGGCAAGCCCCTTCACCGGGTGGAAGGTGCAGGGCACCTGTGTTGCCACTGTATGCGACGGCAAAATTGTCTACAGTAAAAAGGACTAAAAAACGGTCTTTTTCGTTGACGAGCCATATAATTACCCTTATTATTAAAAGTGTAATCCCACTACAACTGTATGAGGTGCATTATGAAACAGAGTATCTTTGAAATTATAGAAAACACGCCTCTGACCAGGGATGTCTATCGGATGAAGCTGGAGGGCGATACCTCCGCCATCACCGCCCCCGGTCAGTTTGTAAACATCCTGCTGGACGGCATGTTCCTGCGCCGCCCCATCTCCGTCTGCGACTGGGATGACACCACTCTCACTATTATTTATAAGGTGGTGGGCAAGGGTACTGAAGCCATGAGCAAAATGGCCTGCGGCAAGCTGGACATTCTGACCGGTCTGGGTAACGGCTACGATATGACTCTGGCAGGCGACTGCCCCGTACTGATTGGCGGCGGTGTGGGCGTTCCCCCCATGTACGGTCTCGCCAAGCGGCTGGCTGCTCAAGGCGTCCGCTGCTCCGTCATTCTGGGCTTCAACACTCAGAGCGAATGCTTCTACGAGGCAGAATTTAAGGCACTGGGCTGTGACGTGACCGTTACCACGGTCGATGGCAGCTACGGTGTCAAGGGCTTCGTCACCAACGCTCTGCCTGAATACTACACCTATTTTTACACCTGCGGTCCTGAGCCGATGCTGAAGGCCGTATGCAAGGCAACCGCCACCTCCGGTCAGATGAGCTTCGAGGAGCGGATGGGCTGTGGCTTCGGTGCCTGCATGGGCTGCTCCTGCAAGACCCTGACCGGCTACAAGCGCATCTGCAAGGACGGCCCTGTCATGAAAAAGGAGGAGATTTTATGGGAAGCTTAAAAGTCAATCTCTGCGGCATTGAACTGGATAACCCTGTCATTCCTGCATCCGGCACCTTCGGCTACGGCTACGAGTACGCCGAGCTGTACGACATCAATGAGCTGGGAACCTTCTCCTTTAAGGGTACCACCAAGGATGCCCGCTTTGGTAACCCCACTCCCAGAATTGCAGAGTGCTATGCAGGCATGATCAACGCGGTAGGTCTGCAAAATCCCGGCGTGGACAAGGTCATCGCCGAGGAGCTGCCTAAGCTGAAAAATTGTTTCCACAAGCCGGTTATGGCAAATGTCTCCGGCTTTTCCGTGGCTGACTACGCCTATACCTGTGAGCGACTCGACAAAGAGGAGCAGGTGGGCTGGCTGGAAGTCAATGTAAGCTGCCCCAACGTCCACGGCGGCGGCATGAGCTTCGGCACTCAGCCGGAAGCTGCCGCTGAGGTTACAAGAGCCGTCAAGGCCGTCACCACCAAACCTGTCATCATTAAGCTCAGCCCCAATGTTACCGACATTGTCTCCATTGCCAAGGCCTGCGAGGATGCCGGTGCAGATGGCATCAGCCTGATTAACACCATGCTGGGTATGCGCATCAACCTGAAAACCAGAAAGCCTGTCATCGCCAACAAGATGGGCGGCTTCTCCGGTCCTGCCATCTTCCCCGTGGCTGTCCGGATGGTATACCAGGTGGCAAATGCGGTAAAAATCCCCGTGGTCGGCATGGGCGGTGTCAGCTCTGCTGAGGATGTGATCGAAATGATGCTGGCAGGTGCCACCGCTGTGGAAGTCGGTGCTGCCAACCTTGTCAATCCGTTTGTCTGCCGTGATATTGTTCGGGATCTGCCCGAGGTCATGGCAAAATATAGAATTAACAGTTTATCTGAGATTATTGGAGGCGCAAAATAATGGGTAAAGACGTAATCGTTGCATGTGATTTTTCCAGTGCAGAGCAGACTTTCAAGTTTCTGGACAAGTTCACCGGCCGGAAGCCTTTCGTCAAAATCGGCATGGAGCTGTATTATGCAGAAGGCCCCGCTATCGTCCGTGAAATCAAAGCCCGTGGTCACAAGATTTTTCTGGATCTGAAGCTCCACGACATTCCTAATACCGTCAAGAAGTCCATGTCCGTTCTGCGGAATCTGGATGTGGATATCACCAACCTCCACGCTGCCGGTGCCACTGCTATGATGAAGGGTGCTCTGGAAGGTCTGACCCGTGAAGACGGCACCCGTCCCCTGCTGATTGCCGTAACCCAGCTGACCTCCACCGATCAGGAAACCATGGAGCGTGACCTGCTCATCAAGGAGCCTATCGATCAGGTTGTCATGCACTACGCTGAGACCGCCAAAAACGCGGGTCTTGACGGCGTTGTCTGCTCTCCTCTGGAAGCTCAGAAAGTGCACGACCGCTGCGGCAAGAACTTCCTGACCATTACCCCCGGCGTCCGCTTTGCTGACGGCGATATCGGTGACCAGAAGCGTGTTATGACCCCTGCTGCTGCCAAGGAAATCGGCTCTGACTACATTGTGGTAGGTCGTCCCATCACTGCTGCCGCCGACCCCGTTGCCGCTTACGAGCGCTGCGTAGCTGAATTCTGCGACTAATTTTCAAAGGAGATACAATATATGGAAGCTTACAAAAGAGAGTTTATCGATTTTTTGAAGGATGCGGGCGTCCTGAAGTTCGGTGACTTCACCGCAAAGAGCGGACGAAAGATCCCTTACTTCATCAACGCCGGCGAAATCAAGACCGGCGAGCAGATTGCAAAGCTGGGCGAGTTCTACGCAAGAGCTTACCGTGAGAAGCTGGGCGACAAGCGCACCGTGCTGTACGGCCCTGCCTACAAGGGTATCTCCATTGCAGTATCCGCTGCTGTTGCTCTGGCTAAGGAGGGTCTTGATGTTCCCTTCTTCTTCAACCGTAAAGAAGCCAAAGACCATGGCGAAGGCGGCGTGTTCGTCGGCTATGTGCCCAAGGCCGGCGAAGAAGTAGTCATCACTGAGGATGTCATCACCGCAGGCACCGCCATCCGTGAGAGCATGGCCATTCTCTCCAAGCTGGAGGGTGTGAAGGTCGCTGCTACCTTCGTGATGGTTGACCGTAAGGAAAAGGGCAAGTCCGATCTGGGTGCCATGACCGAGGTTGAGCAGGAGTTTGGCTTCCCCGTCTACTCCGTTGTCGATGTCTACGACATCATTGAGTATCTGGAAGAGGATCCTTCCAATGCTGAAAATGTGACCCGTATCAAAAACTATCTGGCTGTGAATGGAGCGAAAGTATGAAAAACATCATGAACATCACCGATCTGACTCCGGAGGAAATTTCCGAACTGATCGCCACCGCTGAGGACATCATCGCAAATCCCGTAAAGTATCAGGAAGTCTGCCGCCACAAGAAGCTGGCTACCCTGTTCTTTGAACCCTCCACCCGTACCCGTCTGAGCTTTGAAGCCGCCATGTATGAGCTGGGCGGCAATGTCATTGGCTTCAGCTCCGCTAACTCCTCCTCCGCCGCAAAGGGCGAAAGTGTTGCCGACACCGTCCGCACCGTGGGCTGCTACGCTGACATCATTGCCATGCGTCACCCCAAGGAAGGTGCACCTCTGGTCGCCTCCCGCAGAGCCGGGGTTCCTGTCATTAACGCAGGTGACGGCGGTCACAACCACCCCACCCAGACTCTGGCTGACCTGCTGACCATCTGGAGAGAGCGTCACACCTTCGAGAACCTGACCATCGGTCTGTGCGGCGACCTGAAGTTCGGCCGCACCGTCCACTCTCTGGTACAGGCTATGGCTCGTTACGCTGGCATTAAGTTCGTTTTCATCTCCCCCGAGGAGCTGCGCATCCCCAAGTACATCCTGACTGACACGCTGGATCCTGCCGGTATCCCCTATGAGCAGGTCGCCAGCATGGAAGAGGCTATGCCTCAGCTGGATGTTCTGTACATGACCCGTGTGCAGAAGGAGCGTTTCTTCAACGAAGCTGACTACATCCGCCTGAAGGATACCTACATTCTGACTCCCGACAAGCTGGTAAACGCCAAGAAGGATCTGGTCATCATGCATCCCCTGCCCCGTGTCAACGAGATTTCTGTTGCCGTGGATGACGATCCCAGAGCCTGCTATTTCGATCAGGTTAAAAACGGCAAATATATGCGCATGGCACTGATTCTGAAGCTGCTGGAGGTAAACGTATGATTATTGGACAGATTAAAGACGGCATTGTGCTGGACCACATCACTGCAGGCCGCAGCATGGAAATTTACAACATTCTGAAGCTGGACAAGCTGGACTGCACTGTTGCTATGATTCAAAATGCAGAAAGCTCTAAGATGGGCAAGAAGGACATCATCAAAATCAGTACCCTGATGGACATTAACTTCGACGTTCTGGGTTACATCGATCCCGGCATCACCGTCAACATCATCCGTGACGGCAAGGTTGCTGAGCGCCGTCATCTGGAGCTGCCCCAGCGCATTGTGGGCGTAATCAAGTGCAAAAATCCCCGCTGCATCACCTCCGTTGAGCAGGAGCTGGTACACGAGTTCAAGCTGACCGACCCCAAGAACAAGGTCTACCGCTGCATCTACTGCGAGCACAAGGCAAAATAAGCATTTACCCCGGAGTTATATAAACTCCGGGGTATCTTTTTACACCGCTCCGTGATACAATTCTCCCAAAGGGGTGGTTTTATGAAACTTGGATGTGTCGTTATGGCATCGGGCATGGCCCGTCGGTTTGGCAGCAACAAGCTGCTGTGCGACTTTCACGGAGAGCCAATGATGGTTCAAATTTTGCGCTCCGTTGGACAGTCGTCCATTGATTTCCCCGTGGTGGTAACACGGCATCCGGAAGTGGCTGCGCTCTGCAATACAGAGGGGATTCCTTGTGTGCTCCATGACCTGCCGCTGCACAGCGATACCGTGCGAATTGGAATGGAATATCTACTGAACGCCTGTCCCGAGCTGGAGGGCGTTATGTTTGCCGCTTCCGATCAGCCTCTGCTGAGAGCTCAAAGCATCAACGCTCTATGTGCAGCCTTTCGGGCAGCACCCCAGTATATCCACAGGCTCAGTTTTGAAAATACAGTGGGTAATCCAGTCCTGTTCCCCCGTTCTACCTTTCAGGAGCTTCAGCAGCTCCCACCGGACAAAGGCGGCGGAGCCGTTATCAAAATGCACCCGGAGCTGGTAAAAACCACAGAAGCTTCAAACCCGAACGAGCTGATTGATGTGGACACGCCGGACACGCTCCAAATGCTTTTACGTCTGTGATTCTACCACAATCTTACATACAAAAATGGGAGCAGCCAATCGGCTGCTCCCATTTCAATTATCCTCTGTATTGGGGTTCACAGGTCAGGTTGATGCCAAGCCGCTTGAAGGTTTTTTCATCCACAGGTGAAAGCATCACCGTTGAATGGACATCACAGCCCCGCAGGGCGTCCAGCTGTTCCATGGCAAGCTCCGCCGTGGGGTTGGTTGCCGCACTAATGGACAAAGCAATCAATGTCTCATCCGTGTGCAGACGGGGATTGCGGTTGCCCAGATGGTCAACCTTCAGATGCTGGATGGGGTCGAGTACCACAGGAGAGATTAGATGCAGGCTGTCCCGCATACCGCCCAACGCTTTGAGCGCATTGAGAAGCAGTGCAGAAGATGCACCCAGCAGTTCACTGGTCTTGCCGGTGATGATTCTGCCGTCAGCCAATTCGATGGCAGCAGCAGGACCGCCGGTAGCTGCCGCCTTGTCAAGGGCTGCCGCAACGACCTTCCGATCCGCAGTGGTGACACCCACCTTTTTCATCAGCATTTCCAGCTTGAGGACAACATCCTCAAAAACTTTGCCCTTCTTTACCTCGCACAGGGCATTATAGTACCGGCGGATGATTTCCTGACCGGAAGCCTCACGAACCGCATCTTCATCCGTGATACAGTTGCCAACCATGTTTACACCCATATCCGTGGGGGACTTATAGGGGCACTCGCCCAGAATCTTTTCAAACATGGCAACCAGCACGGGAAAAGCTTCCACATCCCGGTTGTAGTTGACGGTTGTAACGCCGTAAGCGTCCAGATGGAAGGGGTCGATCATGTTGACATCGTTAAGATCTGCGGTAGCAGCTTCATAGGCCAAATTGACCGGATGATTCAGGGGCAGGTTCCAAATAGGGAATGTTTCAAACTTGGCATAACCTGCTTTCACGCCACGCAGATGCTCATGATACAGCTGAGACAGGCAGGTAGCCAGCTTACCGCTGCCGGGGCCGGGTGCGGTGACCACAACGACCTCACGGGTGGTTTCGATGTACTCATTTTTACCAAAGCCCTCTTCGCTGACGACCTTTGCCGTTTTGGAAGGGTAGCCTTCAATGGCATAGTGGTGGTAGACCTTAATGTTCATGCCCTCCAGCCGGGACTGGAAAGCAATTGCCTGAGGCTGGTCGTTGAACCGGGTCAGCACCACGCTGCTGACATACAGCCCCAGTTCCCGGAAGATATCAATAAGTCGAATCACGTCCCGGTCATAGGTGATACCCAGATCACCCCGAATTTTATTCTTTTCAATATCAGCTGCATTGATGGCAATGACCATCTCCACCTGATCTTTCATCTGCAGCAGCATCCGCAGCTTGCTGTCCGGCTGAAAACCGGGCAGGACTCTGGAGGCATGATAGTCGTCATAAAGCTTTCCGCCGAACTCCAGATATAGCTTACCGCCAAATTGGGCGAGTCTTTCACGAATGTGGGCAGACTGCATTTGCAGATATTTCTCGTTATCAAATCCCAGATGCTTCATATCTCGTGCCTCACTTAAACAAAAATCAAACTAATCTATATTTTACAGGATTGATTTCAAAATAGCAAGGAATTTGACAAGGAAATTTATATCCCCGAAGATTATTGACATCCACAGTCCGCACTCTTATAATGGAAATATTGCGAATTTTCACAAGAGGAGAGCATTCTATGAAATACTTATCACAATTTTCTCTGATTATTGTATTTTCCTTTCTCGGAGAGCTTTGTCGTTTTTTGATCCCATACCCCATCCCTGCCTCCATTTATGGCATGATTCTTCTGTTTATCGCGCTCTTTTGCAGGCTTGTGCCTGTTGAGAAAGTCAAAACCGGCGGTTCCTTTCTGGTCTCTGTCCTTCCTATTTTGTTTGTTGCCCCCACCGTCAGCCTGATCGACTGCTGGGACCTGCTGAAGGATAACCTGCTGGCTTTGATCATCGTCATTGTGATTACCACAGCCCTGACCTTCTATGTTTCCGGTGCTGTGACCCAGTGGATGATAAACCGCAAAAAAGGAGGTCGGTAATATGAACGCATTTTTCTCAGGCAGTGCCTTTTTTTCCATGACACTGACACTGACTGCATTTTCTCTGGCCTCTGCCTGCCAAAAAAAATGGAAGCTGGCCATTTTAAACCCCCTGGTCATCTCCGCCCTGATTGTTATCGGAGTGCTGAAGGTGCTGGGAGTTTCCAATGAAACGTATCAGGCCGGGTGTGGATTTCTGTCCTATCTGCTGACCCCTGCCACCATTTGTCTGGCAATTTCTTTCTATGAGCAGTTTCAGTCCCTCAAAAAGCACCTGCTGGCAGTCACCGTCGGCGTGGTCGCCGGTACCGTGACCAGTCTCGGCTCTGTCTATCTGCTGTGTAAATGTTTTCAGTTGGATCAGATCATTGCGGTTTCCATACTGCCAAAAAGCGTCACCACGGCCATTGGTATTGCCCTGAGCAATGAGTTTGGAGGCATCGCTGCCATCACCTCTGCCGTGATCGTCATCACCGGCGTAATTGGAAACATCGCCGGTCCCATGCTGTGTAAGCTGTTCCGCTTCAAAAGCGAGGTAGCTCAGGGTGTTGCCTTTGGCACCGCTTCCCACGTCATCGGCACCTCCAAGGCCACGGAGCTGGGCAAGCTCACCGGTGCCGTCAGCAGCCTTTCTCTGACTCTTGCAGGCATTGTCACCTGTGTCATCATGTCCTTTTTGGCTCAGTACCTTTAAGAAAGGCCCTTAGATATTCTCGGCATGTCTGCCGTGGGAATTTTCCAAATACGATATAATTGAGGTGTTCTGTAATGATTGGTTACATTCTTTTAGGACTTGTGCTTTTATTTGTTGCCGTGGTACTCATTCGCACTGCCATGTTTAGGCCCAAGCCCCAGCCCACACTTTCTCAGGAGGAGATTACATTCGATAGGGATAGTGCCATTTCCAGTCTGGCGGAGCTGATTCGGTGCAAAACCGTCTCCAACTCCGATCCTGCACTGGAAGATGACGCTGAGTTTAACAAGCTCATCGACATGCTCCCCCGGCTCTATCCCAACGTCTTTCAGGCCTGCACCATGCAGGAGCTGCCCGACCGGGCACTGCTGTTCAAGTGGCCCGGCAAAGCCTCCGGTTCCCCTGCCGTCATGATGGCACACTATGATGTAGTACCGGCGGATGAAGAAAAGTGGGAAAAGCCAGCCTTTGATGCTGTTATTGAGGACGGTGTCATGTGGGGACGTGGTACTCTGGATACCAAGGTCACTTTTAACGGCGTGCTCTCTGCCGCCAATCACCTGATCGGTCAGGGATTCCAGCCGGAACGGGACGTGTACTTTGCCTTCTCCGGCGGCGAAGAGGTTGCCGGCAAGGGTGCATCCAATATCGTGGCGCATTTCAAGAAAAATGGCATCACCCCTGCTTTGGTAGTGGACGAAGGCGGTGCCGTGGTAGAAAATGTGTTCCCCGGCGTGAATCTCCCCTGCGGTCTCATCGGCATTGCTGAAAAAGGCATGATTAACGCTCAGTATCGAACCCAGTCTGCAGGCGGCCATGCCTCTGCCCCAAAGCCCCACACCCCTGTGGGTATTTTGGCACAGGCCGCTGTCAAAATCGAAAACCGCCCCTTTAAGGCCCATATTGACGGTCCTGTGGCTCAAATGTTTGACACGCTTGGCAGGTATTCCACGCCCCTGTATCGCATGATTTTTGCAAATCTCTGGTGTTTTGGCTGGGTTCTGGATCTGCTGGGCAAAAAATCCGGCGGTGAAATGAACGCCCTTATGCGCACCACCGTGGCCTTTACCCAAATGGAAGGCAGTTCCGCCCGAAACGTCATTCCACCTGAAGCTTCCATGGTCTCCAACATGCGCCTGAACCCGGCTGACTCCGTGGAATCAGCCCTTAACTATCTGCGTAAGACTGTGGACAATGATGCCGTAGAAATTTCCGCACTGGAATCCTTTGAACCCAGTCCCATCTCGCAAACCAATTGCGATGCGTGGAACAAGGTTGCATCCAGCGTTGCCGAAACCTGGCGTGGCTGTGTGGTTGCACCCTATCTGATGGTACAGTGCTCCGACTCCCGGCATTATGGCGCAATTTCCAACCACGTCTACCGCTTCTCCGCCATGGATCTGACCGCTGAAGAGCGTGCCACTATCCACGGAAACAACGAACGTATTCGTCTGGAAACCATCTGCAAGGCTGTGGAATTCTACATCCGGCTTCTCGGAAAATGCTGAAATTATCCAAAATCAATGATTTGTGCTCCGCTGATTTTATAACAGCGGAGCATTTTCTTTCATGAAGCCTCTAAATCCGGCTATATACTCACCAATATTCATTATTTGAATTACACAATTTTTATGCAACATCATCGTAGGTTCCAATACCAATTACTGATTGCAATTTACCACATTCCATGCTACTATAAGCTTAGATGGTATAGACTTCCATCACCTAATTTATTGTATTTAATTTATACGCAACATATTTTGTAGGAGGACTATCATGCAGTACTTAGGCGTTAACTATGACATCAAGCACATTCCTACTCTGGACCCCGACTTCATTCCTTTCGGTGTGTGGTCTGAGGCCTACCTGAAGGGCGCTGAAAAGCCCCTGGCTATCGCTATCGAGCGTGACAAGGGTCAGATCTCTGTCCACCATACCTTCATCCACGGCACTTCCGAAATGGCAGAGGCCGACTATCGCTATGTCGAGCGTTATGTCAAGTTCCTGCTGTGGTCCATCGGCGGCTTCCGTGTTTCTATCTGCGGCTGCTCCGAAATCGCTCAGAAGCTGAAGGAAGCATACTCCGAGCACGGCGAGCGTGCCTTCGACTACGACTTCTTCTTCAAGCTGTATGAAAAGCATCTGGAGATCGTTGATCTGCCTCTGGAGCAGTGCCCCGCAGCCAACGAATCCTCCAAGCCCATTGGCGGTCATCTGGATGGCTGCCGCATCGGCTTCGATGCCGGCGGATCTGACCGTAAGGTTTCCGCTGTGATCGACGGTGAGTGTGTCTACTCCGAGGAGGTCGTCTGGTATCCCAAGCTGAACGAGGACCCCACCTACCAGTACAACGGCATTGTTGAGGCCTTCAAGACCGCTGCTTCCAAGATGCCCAGAGTTGACGCCATCGGCGTTTCCTCCGCCGGTACCTTCATCGGCAACGCTCCCATGATCTCCAGCATCTTCTATAAGGTTCCCCGCAGCCGCTGGGACGAGGTCAAGACCGTTTTCGACCGTGCCGGTGCTGAAATCGGTGATGTGCCCGTTGTCGTTGCAAACGACGGCGACGTTTCCGCTCTGGCCGGTGCTATGGGTCTGAACGTCGGCAACATCATGGGTCTGGCTATGGGTACTTCCGAGGCTGTTGGCTATGTTGACGCTGATAAGAACGTCAAGGGCTGGATCACTGAGCTGGCATTTGCTCCTGTTGACCTGAACCCCGGCGCAATGCAGGATGAGTGGTCCACCGACTTCGGTGTTGGCTGTAAATACTTCTCTCAGGATGCCGTCATCAAGCTGGCTCCCCGTGCCGGCATCGAGCTGGATCCCGAACTGGCTCCCGCTCAGAAGCTGAAGGTTGTTCAGGCTCTGATGGAGAAGGACGACGAGAGAGCTCAGAAGATTTTCCACGATATCGGTGTGTATCTGGCTTACGCCGTGGTGCAGTACTCTCACTTCTACGAGATCGAGCACCTCATGTGCATGGGTCGTGTCATGTCCGGTAAGGGTGGCGACATGGTTCTCGAGGTCTGCAACAAGGTCCTCGCTGACGAGTTCCCCGCTCTGGCCAAGAAGTGCGAAGTCATGCTGCCCGACGAGAACACCCGTCGTGTTGGTCAGTCTGTTGCTGCTGCCAGCCTGCCCGAGCTGAGAAAGTAATATTTTGGGGGCAGCAGGAATTCTTGCTGCCCCTTCTTTTGAAAGGAGATCTTTCCAATGTTTTACAAAAACGCTAGAATTTACGGTTCTGACTTCCAGTTCCATACGGGTGCTTTTGAAGTCACCGAGGACGGCCATTTCGGCGAAGTCCTGACCGACAATGTCCCCGCAGACGCTATCGACCTGAACGGTGCAACCGTCATCCCCGGTCTGATTGAGGTCCACAGCCACGGTAACTCCGGCTATGACTTCTCCGACGGCGATTACGAGGGTCTGAAGAAGATGGCTGAGTTCTATCTGTCCTGCGGTGTCACCTCTTTTGCTCCTGCTTCCATGACCCTGCCTTACGAGACTCTGGAAAAGGCTTTCGCTACCGCTCGTCAGCTGGTAGATGAGGCTCCCGAGGGCTGCTCCGTACTCCGTGGCATCCAGATGGAAGGCCCCTACTTCTCCATGAAGAAGAAGGGCGCACAGAACGGTGCTTACATCAAGGATCCCGATTTTGACGGCTTCAAGAAGCTCTATGACAGCTGCGGCGGTCTGATCCGTATTGTAGATATGGCTCCCGAGCTGCCCGGTGCTGTAGAATTTGCCGAGAAGGCAAGCAAGCTCTGCACCGTTTCCGTTGCACACACCGCTTCCGATTACGATCACGCCCGTGACGTATTCGCAGCCGGTGCAACTCACCTGACCCATCTGTACAACGCTATGCCCGGTATCAATCACCGTGACCCCGGCGTTATTCCTGCTGCTGTTGAGAATCCCAACGTCCGTGCCGAGATCATCTGTGACGGTCTGCATATCCATCCCGCCGCTGTTCGTCTGGCATTTTCTATGTTCCACAACCGCATGATTCTGGTCTCCGACTCCGGTCGCTGCGCCGGTCAGCCTGACGGCACCAAGTTTGAGCTGGGTGGTCAGGATGCTTGGCTGAAAGACGGCGTTGCACGTCTGGCTGATGGCACCATCGCCTGCTCTGCTACCAATCTGTATCAGTGCCTGCTGAACTGTGTCTCCTGGGGTATCCCCGAAGAGTCCGTGGTTCGTGCCTGCACCTACAACCCTGCTTGCGCTCTGGGCGCAGAGGACAAGGTCGGCTCCATCGCCACCGGCAAGGTTGCTGACTTTATTGTCTGTAATGCTGATTATTCCGGCCGCCGTGTGTTCCTGGCTGGTAAGGAAATCTAAACTTCTGTCAAAAATCAGGTGGAGACTTGTCTCCACCTGATTTTTATGTTATGATTGTCGTAATATGACTAAATTTGTATTATGAGGTGCTTATGCTGAATCGTTATATTGGCGACAAGGCCTTCTATCGCAGGGCGTTGATGGTCGCCGTCCCCATCATTATTCAGAACGGTATCACCAACTTTGTTTCCCTGTTGGATAACATCATGGTCGGGCAGATCGGTACCGTACAGATGAGTGGTGTTTCCATCGTTAATACCCTGATTTTCGTCTTTAATCTGTGTATTTTCGGTGCAACATCCGGTCCCGGTATTTTCACTGCCCAGTTCCACGGTTCTCAGGATACCGACGGCGTGCGCTACACGTTCCGCTTCAAATATCTGGTGTGTCTGGCTCTGACGGTAGCAGGTGTGGGAATTTTCCTGGTATCCGGTCAGGACATGATTATGCTCTATCTCCGGGGCGAGGGCAGTGCCGCCGACCTTGCTGACTCCCTGAATTACGGTATGAGCTACATGAAGGTCATGCTCTGGGGACTTCTGCCCTTTGCACTGGCTACCGCTTATTCCAGCACTCTAAGAGAGACCGGCGAAACCATGGTACCTATGGTGGCAGGCGTTGTAGCAGTTTTTGTCAATCTGGGGCTTAACTATGTACTGATTTTCGGTCACTTCGGTGCACCTGCGCTGGGTGTCGTCGGTGCCGCTGTTGCAACGGTTATTTCCCGATACGTAGAACTTGCAATCGTTGCCGTTTGGACTCACCGCCACGCTAAGCAGAACTCCTTCATTATCGGTGCTTATCGCTCCATCTATATTCCGGGCAAGCTTTTTAAGATCATCTCCCTCAAGGGTCTGCCTCTGCTCATCAACGAATTTCTCTGGGCCACCGGCATCGCACTTCTCAATCAGTGCTTCTCTACCAGAGGTCTGGAGGTAGTGGCCGCATTTACTATTACCAACACCCTGACAAACCTTGCCAACGTTGTATATCTGGCAATCGGTAACGCCGTCGGCATTATCATGGGTCAGATGCTGGGTGCCGGCACCTCCGAGGCCGAGGTTCGTGATGCCGACCGAAAACTGATTGTGCTCAGTGTGTCCTCCTGCGTGATTTTCGGCACGCTGATGATTGCCTTCTCAGCTCTATTCCCCAGAATCTATAACACCACCGATTCGATTCGGCATCTGGCAACCGTGTTGATTTGTATCAATGCGCTGATTATGCCCTTTAACGCCTTCACCCATGCCGCCTATTTCACCCTGCGCTCTGGTGGAAAAACCACAGTCACGTTCCTGTTTGACAGCTGCTTTATGTGGCTGGTAGTCATTCCCATCACCTTTGGTCTGACCCATCTGACTGCCGTTTCCACCATTCCGCTGTATCTCGTCTCTCAGGCTATCGACCTAATAAAATGCATCGTCGGCTACCACATGATTAAAGGCGGCAGCTGGATTCAAAACCTCACGGCATAAAAAAAGGCCACCCGGAAGGGTGGCCTTTTTCTTTACTTCAGAGTTGTGCCGTTGTTGAGCACCAGAGAGCTGTAAAGGAACAAAACATCCTGTCCGTGGAAATCGATATAGCCGGACAGCATATTGCTGGGCAGGTATCGAATATCCACCAGAGTGACCGTCTTGTATCCCTGCATCAGCAGAGGCGCAATGGAGCTACCAAAGGAATCCCGGAAGATAATCAGTTCCTTGTCAGAGGTTGCATGGGGATTTTCCACCTGCAGCAGAGAAACCGAACCAGACAGGAAGATTTCATAGAGATCCCGGCCGTTTTCCTTGCTCATGTCATAAACGGTGGTTTTTGTGTTGTTCTCAAAATTCGTCACAACACAGTCTTTCAGCAGCTCACTTTCCATAATATACAGTGTCTCAGCATTCATAGGAAGTGCCGCCTGACCGTAGTACACGCCGTAGAACGGCTTTTGAATCGCTGTTGGTGTAAACTCATCCGCCTGCGGTGCCGTCGCGCCCATAACCTGACAGAGCCTCTGAGCAACATTCAGAATCTTCTCCTGACGCCAGTGGGTGTCGGTATGGTAGTAATCCTTTTCCGTCAGCAGATCTGTGATATCCACATACGATGCCCAAGGCATTGCCTTCTGAACATCCGCAAACAGTGCATTATAGTCCATGGCAAGATACCCGTTTTTCTCTGCCAGATAATATCCCTTATCTGGCACGACAGTTGCATAAACCTGTGAACCGGTGTCCTTGAGGTATTTTTCATAGATACCGTTAAACTTCTTCAGCGCATAGGCCGTATTCTTCGGCTGATAAGGATACTCCATTTTGGCAGCATAACCGTCTGCCAGATAGATATCGTTGTTATCCTTCTGATGCAGACCATAATAGTGCATCAGGGATTTGAGCTGACGAAAGGAGTCCCGCATAGGAAACTGATCCAGCGTGTAGCTTTCAAAGTCCTTCATAAACTTTGTTTTCAGCAGGGTTTCGGATGTCAGCTCAGGAAACTGCTTCAACGGACGACGTTCTGCATCAGACGACTCCTTTGCAGGGCCAAACCATGCGCAAAGCGTCAGCGTCAGCCAGATCGTTACCAAAATTCCCGCACCAATAGCACGGATATTACGATTTTTCATATGTGCCACCTCCTTAGAAACGGAAATACAGGAACGGACTGAAAGAGCCATCCACCAGATAAGCGGTGCAGATCAGCAGCAAACCGATCAGCAGTACAGGCTCCAAAATCGCACCAATCTTGTGCTCAGAGATCTTTCTGGCTGTATCACGGACAATGGGCGTAGAGCCAATGATACCCAGCACAAAGAGAACTGCATAGCTCTTGAGGTAATACAGGGTCTCTGCGGTCACAAAGGGAATACCGCCAACACCAATCAGACCGCCCATGTCGGACAGTGCCTGCTTCAGGCTGGTGGAATTAAACAGAATCCAGCCCAGAATGACCACCAGCAGCACATAGACATGCTGCAGTATATTAGGCATTTTTTTCAGGGCAGGTACCCATTTTTCGATCATCAAAACAACCGCATACAGAAGTCCCCACAACACAAAGTTCCACGCCGCACCGTGCCACAGGCCGGTCAGCATCCACACTGTCAGGGTATTGAATACCCAGCGACCCTTGGACACACGGTTGCCGCCCATGGGTATGTAAACGTAATCCCGGAACCAGGAGCCAAGGCTCATGTGCCAACGGCGCCAGAATTCTGCCACAGATTTGGACATGTAGGGATAATTGAAGTTTTCAATGAAGTTAAATCCAAAGACCTTGCCCAGACCGATGGCCATATCGCTGTAACCAGAGAAGTCAAAGTAGATGTTCATCATGAACGCAATGGCATAGAGCCAGTAGAACACCACAGATTTTTCGGTAGACTCCCGGAAAATATTCGTCAGCAGTGCAAAATTATCTGCCAGAATGATTTTCTTGGCCAAACCGATCAGGAATCGCCGCAGACCCAGCGCAACATTATCCCAGCTGTGGGTACGGTCGTCCAGCTCTCGGGCCACATCCACATAGCGGACAATAGGGCCAGCAATCAGCTGAGGGAACAGAGATACGTATGCACCGAAGCTAATGGGATTCTTCTGAACCTGAGCATTTCCACGGTAGACATCAATGGTATAGCTCAGGCACTGGAATGTGTAGAAGCTGATGCCGATGGGAAGGGCCAGACGCAGCAGCGGCACGCTCAGCCCGGTGACGCTGTTGAAGGAGCCGATGAAAAAGTCTGCATACTTAAAAATGCCAAGCAGTGCCAGACTGCACACCACCGAAACCAGCAGCCAGAACTTCTTCCACTTCTGCCGGCTGCATTTTCCAATGGCCAGACCGCATCCGTAAAACAGCAGAATCGAGGCAATCATCAGAAAAAGATATTTCGGTTCTCCCCAGCCGTAAAACACAAGACTGGATACCAGCAGCACCGCATTTTTCAGTTTTCTCGGTGAAATGAAGTACAAAATCAGCACAGCCGGCAAAAAATAATACAGGAACGGGATACTGGAAAACAGCATAGATTCTCTCCTTAGTAAAAATGGCAGCAGCCGGACGGCTGCTGCCAAGAATGGTCATATTACACGATCAACCAATTACTCCAGGGGCTCGTCGACAGCAATCACAGCCTCGGGGTAAGCGGCAGTAATCTCGTTCTTCACCTGTCCGATGATGGCTTCAGCACCGTAAGCCACGATTACATACTCACCATAGACAGTAGCAACAACCAGATGCTCAGGGAAACCGCAGATCCACTGGGTGTTCTTGATGCCCTCAGCAGCGGTAGAAACGAACTTGTTCAGGTCAGTGCCCTTAGTAACATGGTATGCAGCAGCAGTGAAGGTATTAGCGTTCATTGCGTGCATCAAGCTTGCAGCTTCATCGATCTGCTTATGCAGGTCTGCAGCCAGGTTCAGGGTAAAGCCCAGAGTGTCAGCATTGGTAATGTCGACCTTGCCGGGACCATCCATGGTGGGATTCTCAGAGTCGCCGCCGCTGACAGGGAACTTCTCGTCCTCAGCAGCGTGCTCATTGAAGCTCTTCCAAATCTTCTCCAGGACCTCCTGAGAGTTTGTCTCGGGAGCAGGAGTAGCGCCATTGGTGGATGCCACAGTACCGGAAGGATCAGTAGTGTTGTTCTTTGTGCCGCAGCCGGCCATCAGGGACAGAGCCATGACCAGAACCAGCACCATAGAAATAATCTTCTTCATTGTTGTTTCCTCCAAAAATATACTTTTTTATTTTTGATGTAATGATGCCCAATCAGCAGAATCAAAATACCTGCCGCAGCACCGGCGGTATCGATCCATACATCTTTCAGGCTGGAACCTCGACCTGCGATAAAAAGCTGGATAGTTTCATCCACACAAGCTGCGGCAAGACCGCCAAACAGCGGCATGGACGCTAAATGGAAACCAACCTCTCCCAACATTCCGGCAAGCCAGCAAAGGAGAAATCCAAGGCAGGCAAATTCCGAAAAATGGGCAAGCTTGCGAAGCAGATGACCTCCGCCCTCTGTTTCATTCACCGGCAGATCAAACAGGTACCGTATCACATCTCCGACCCACGTGCTGATTGCCCCGGAAATCGACCCCGGCAACAGGGAGTTACCCCAGATAAAGGCCAGATTCAGCACAATCAGTACAACGCACACACCTGTGCGTTTTCTCGTTCGAAGCATGATTTACAATACCCCCAGATGTTCCATAAGGATCTTCAGACCCAACAGAATCAGAATCACGCCGCCGAAAACCTCTGCTTTTTGCTGCAAACGGCTTCCGAACACATTGCCCACCCGCACGCCAACGGCAGACAGGAGGAAGGTAACGGCACCAATGAGCACAACCGCCAGGAAAATGCTTACATTCCCCGCCATAGCCAGGGAGATCCCCACCGCTAAAGCGTCAATACTGGTAGCAACGGCCATAACGAACATGGTCTTTGCAGACAAGTCCGCATCGCCGCAGCAATCATCATTTTCCCGGTCAAATGCCTCACCGATCATATTGATCCCAATCACAGCCAGCAGACCAAAGGCAACCCAATGGTCAACAGCCTGAATCGCATCAGCAAAGAGGGTACCGAGATAAAAGCCGATCAGCGGCATCAGTGCCTGAAAGCCGCCAAACCAGACGCCGCAGGTCAGCTGCCCCTTGTACGTCACCTTCTTCATAGCAAGACCCTTGCATACGGACACCGCAAAAGCATCCATACTGAGGCCAACCGCCAGAAGAAATAATTCACTCAGTCCCATCGCTCAAACCTCCATGCCACTAGAATGCGTTAACACGGAATATCCGAACGAGGGAGACGGAGCTGCTTATCAATCTCGTCGTATTCTTATACTGACGACTCCCTTACGCGCCGCATTATAGCAAACAGAATCCATACTGTCAATAGCAGTTTCAAAAACGATACAATTTATTAATATTCTGTTATCTATATATAAAAATACTCCGTATTTTTAATATATTACGAACAAAATTCCTTATGCCAGATGTCATTCTGCACATGCCGAATTCTATACACAACGATCCATTTTCAATCATTTTTCAGCATAATTTCCAGAATTGTGCGGTCTGTTTGGCGCATACCCTCCCGGGCCAGAATGCCAATATTCTGGACGGTTTTATCCACACCCTTGGTAACGATTCCGTCGCCGCCATAGAACTGTTGATTTTCCTGATACATCTGGTAACCCAGAATACCTGCATCCACCGCCGCAGCGATTTTGGCTGCACAGGAGGGTTTCGCACCGTCGCAGATGGTGCCGGAGAGAATCGCAATGGCGTTGACTACCGTGTGAGAAACGGCAGATACATCACCCCCCAGAAGGTACGCAATACCTGCACCGGCGCCGCAGCCGGCGCTGATGGCACCACAGTAGGCGCTCAGTCTGCCGATTCCGGCCTTCTGATGGATGGTTACAAGATCAGAAAGAGCAACAGCTTTCAGGAGTGTCCCCTCCGTCACGCCCAGTTCCCGGGCGTAAACCGCTACCGGCACACTGGCGGTAATGCCCTGATTGCCGCTGCCGGAAACAATGATAACCGGCTTTTCACAGCCGCTCATCCGTGCATCAGAACCGGCTGCTGCATAGGCACATGCCTTCTTTTCGATGGTCTGTCCCTGTCGGCGAAGGATCACCGCACCGATGTTGGCCCCCCACGCCCCGGAAAGTCCTTCCTCAGCAATAGCCATATTGTAGGAAATCTGACGTCCAACCACCTCCCGGACATCCTCCGGGTCCAAATTGTCCGCAAACTCCACAATTTTTTCAATGCTGAGGCAGGATTTGTCCGTCAGGGAGTCCTCCGAGGATTCACCCACCGGCAGTTCCAGAAGTTTCTTCCCATCCTTCTCAATCAGAACAATATTCGTGTGGTTGTTAACAATCCGCAGACGAACGGCACTGCCCTTCCCTTCTACGGTCAGATCAATGTCAAACACCAAGCCGGAATCCGCAGGGTGAATTTCCAAATCAACACTTTCCAGATAGCTGCGAATCTTCTCATGCTCCTGTTGGGTCACACGACTGATAACCTCCAGTTGTCTGTCCCCATCACCTGCGATGATGCCGGCACAAATCGCCGCAGGCATACCACGCAGTCCCCCGGTATTGGGGACTACCACGCTTTTGACATTTTTGATAATATTGCCGCTGACAAGAAGGCGGATTTTATCCGGGATACAGCCCAGCACCTGTCGGGCACTGGCGGCTGCATAGGCAAGGGCAATGGGTTCGGTACAGCCCATGGCGGGTCTGAGCTCTTCGTGCAGGATATTCAGGTACTGCTGATACAGAAATTCACCTTTTTTCATGATTTTTCTCCTCTATATACCAAAGGCTTCTTGGTCCGTAATGATATACTTCCCGTACAAATAGGTCCTATAAAAAAACCCTGACCCTCTTAATGAAGCGAATCAGGGCATCTTTTTACGATTGTTGTTCCAGATAAATCAGCAAAACGGCGATATCCGCAGGGCTGACACCGGAAATTCTGCCTGCCTGTCCAATGGACATGGGGCGAATTTCAGAAAGCTTCTGGCGAGCTTCCAAACGCAGTCCGGCGATGGTCTCATAGTCGATATCCGCAGGAAGCAGACGTGATTCTTCCTTTTTAAATTCCTCCACCTGCTTCTCCTGACGAGCCAGATATCCCGCATATTTGATCTGAATCTCCACTTCCTGAGTAACCGGAAGAGGAAGTTCCGGTCTGCCGGGGTCAAAGGGTGCAATGTCCTCGTAGCTGACCTGAGGACGGCGCAGCAGATCTGCAAGTCTTGCAGAGTTTGCCACGGGGGCTGTGTCTCTGCTTTCCAGCATGGCATTGAGGGCTTCGCTGCCCACCACACCGTTGCTTTCCAACCGACGAACCTCACGGCGGACAGCCTCGTACTTGGCTTCCACCTCTGCCAGACGCTCCTGCGAAACCAGACCCACCTTGGCACCGATGGCAGTCAGGCGCTGATCCGCATTATCCTGTCGGTGAAGCAACCGGTACTCTGAGCGGCTGGTCATGATTCGATACGGTTCCTCCGTTCCCTTAGTCACCAGATCGTCAATCAGGGTGCCAATGTAGCTGGTATCCCGGGTCAGAATCAGGGGCTCTTTCCCCTGAAGCTTCAGAGCCGCATTGATACCGGCAATCAGTCCCTGAACTGCAGCCTCCTCATAGCCGGAGGTTCCGTTAAACTGTCCTGCGCCATAAAGGCCGGAAACCGCCTTTGTTTCCAAGGTAGGCAGCAGACCCGTAGGATCGATGCACTCATACTCGATGGCATAGGCCGGGCGCATCATTTCTGCATGTTCCAGTCCCGGAATGGTGCGCATCATTTGCAGCTGCACATCCTCCGGCAGGCTGGAGGAAAATCCCTGAATATACAGCTCCTCGGTGTCCATACCGCAAGGTTCAATAAACAGCTGATGCCGTGGCTTGTCAGCAAAACGAACAATTTTCGTCTCAATACTGGGACAGTATCGGGGGCCGACACCGGAAATCGTGCCATCGTACATAGGGCTGCGGTGCAGATTTTCCCGAATGATTTCATGGGTTTTTTCGTTGGTGTAAGTCAGATAGCAAACAGCGGTGTTGACGATTTTTTCCGTGGTACGGAAGGAAAAAGGCTCCGGCGTATCATCACCGGGCTGCAGCTCCATCTGAGAAAAATCCACACTTCTGCGGTTGATTCTGGGAGGTGTGCCGGTTTTGAACCGACGCAGGCTCAGTCCCAGCTTTCGTAGATTGTCCGCAAGTCCCACAGCTGCATGCATGCCGTCGGGCCCCGAAACCTCAACGCTTTCTCCGGTAATCACTGTGCTGTCCAGATATGTACCCGTGGCAATAATCACGGCTTTTGCATCATACTGGGCACCTAACCGGGTACGGACGCCGCAAACCTTGCTGTCTTCTACCAGAACCTCCGTGATCTGTGCCTGCTTAAGCTCCAGATTTTCCTGCATTTCCAAGGTGTGCTTCATGACCTGCTGATACTTCCGGCGGTCAGCCTGCGCACGGAGAGAGTGAACCGCAGGGCCTTTGCCCTTGTTGAGCATCCGATACTGGATACAGGCCTTATCTGCAGCCACACCCATCTCACCACCCAGAGCGTCCAGCTCTCGCACAAGATGTCCCTTGCCGGTTCCGCCAATGGCGGGGTTACAGGGAAGGTTGCCTACTGCATCCAGATTAATGGTAAACAGAATGGTGTGCAGTCCCAGTCGTGCAGCAGCCAGACCGGCCTCAATACCTGCATGACCGGCACCGATGACCGCCACCTCACAGCTTCCTGCATGATAGGGCATCATTCGGCTGCCTCCGTGTCCTTTTTCTTCTCCTCAGGAGGCAGAACAAAGGGCTTGCAAACCACTTCACAGCGGTTAATAGGGGTGCCCAGGCTGTGGAATTTCTCCTCATAGCCGGTCATAATGCCAACAATGCCGTTTTCATGGAGGTTGCGGGTCAGATTGTTGACCTGCAATCCGCAGGCGGCAAACTCCTCTACGCTGAACTCAAACAGGGGTGCATTGTCAGTCTTGAAGTGAATTTCGCCGCTCTCCCGAATCACCCGGCAGTATTTGTCCAGGAATCCACGGTGAGTCAGACGGCGCTTGGCATTCTTCTTGCGGGGCCAGGGATCAGGGAAATTGATGAACAGACGGTCAATTTCAAAGCCTGCAAAAATTTCCTCAATATTGGCAACGTCCATATCAATATAAAATACATTTTTAAGTCCCATATTCTGAGCCTTTTCCATGGCGACAACCATTGCTTCCCGGCAGCGCTCCACCGCAATCAGCAGCACGTCGGGATTTGCAGCCGCAGTTTCGGCAGTGAACTTACCCTTGCCGCAGCCGACTTCCACCCACAGGGCGGTGCAGTCAGGCTTCAGGGAACGCCAATTTCCCTTGAGCGCAGCAGGCTCCATGATCCGATATTCTGCGCACTTTTCCATCCGAGGTTCCAGGTTGCGCATTCTTCTCATTCGCATAATATATTCCTCCAAAAGAACATAAAAGTCCCATAATGTTTCAGTTTATCATTATAACAGATAGATTCCTCTCAGTCAAAGAAAATAATAAGCCATTTCCCATGCAAAAAGCACGCTGTTTGTACAGCGTGCTTTTCTTGTATCAGAGAATTATTTCATATTCAGGCTCAGAACCTTGCCGGACTTATCGATTGAGATTTCAGCCGTAGCAGCACGGGTCATCACGCCGTCCTTTGCCACCGCAGCAGCCTTGGATTTAGACATTCCACGAATGGTTTCCAAATCCTTCTTGTACCCCTCCAGCGCAGAGTTATCCACCACATAGACGGCAACATTATAAACTGTATAGCCCTTACCAAACTGCCGGTAAGCGCTTTCCACCGTGGTAACCAGCGTGTCATTATCATACAGATCTGTCTGCTCCTGAATGGCATCAGTCATCTGGCAGTTGATCTCATAACGCTCCTCAGTCTCATAATACTTAGACAGAGAGGTATGGTTGTAGTGATACGGCAGATATGCAACCACGCAGCCAACGCCGATTGCAAACAGCACCAACAGCAATGTAAATTGCTTGGTGCTAAACTTCAGGCTGTTTCTATCGGCAGTGTCGTCAAAGGTCAGTCCCATCCGATATGTAACAGGAATCATGACCGCAAGGAACAGGGTCAGGATAAACGCCTCGATGGGGAACATACACAGATTCTTGATGACTGCGGGCAAAATCATCACTACATAGGATTTTCCCATAATAACCTGATAGTACCAGCACATGATGGCACTGTTCAGGCAGATGTTGACCAGCAGATCCATGGAAAAACGAGCAAGAATAACCCGTGTAACGGTGATCTTCTGACGGTAAAAGAACATAGCGAACAGCATAGAGCCAGCTACTTCCACAAACATGCAGGGGAAGAAATAAGGGCCAGAGGGAAACAGCATACAGCCCAGCGTATCAGAGACGCAGGCACCTAGACCTGCGACCACAGGTCCGAAAATCATGGCACCCAGTGCATTGATAAGCGGTGCTGCAATGTTGATTTTCAGATTGGGGGCAATTGGAATGGCCAGACCCTTCAGGGCAACTCTCAGTGCAATCATCAGCGCAGCAATCACCAGAATTTTCGTATTCTTTAGTTCGCTGGCGGCGTCTACCCAGTAAGCCTTTGAAAAGGGGTGGGCATAAAGCGTGTTGGATCTTTGCTTGTTTGACATAAAAATTCCTCCCTTATTTAGAGCGACGATGAGCTTTCTTACACTTGCCCTACGGTAATATCCGCAAAAAAACCCCACCAATCTGAATAGACTGTGGGGGAGATCAATGCAGATATAAATCGCCCGTGGGGAAGGGTAGCCATAATACAGCCGACCATTCACTCGACCGAGTTTCGTTGCTACATAAAGGAGGACATCCCCAATATGGCGCAGCGGGTGCGGAGACCTCATCGCAGACTTTAGTCCTTCGTCTGCCAGACAACTCCCCATTTTGGCAGCACTTCACGCAAGGTTCCTACTCTGTTCTTCCACATTATACAAGATGTGCCTTAAAATGTAAAGAGCAAAAGCCAAATATCAGAAATTTTATATCGATATTTTTATCCTGTAAATATTTTCCTTTTTAATCCACCATATCATGCAGAAATTCCGGGAAGGCGGATACTTCACACCTTCCCGGAATTTACAATTGCATCAGAACAGGGGCACAACGGAGCCGGAATAGGTTTCGTTGATGTAGTTTCTGACTTCCTCGCTCATGAGGGCAGCCTTCAAAGCCTGAATCTTTTCGCTGTTTTCGTTATCCTCCTTAACAGCCAGAATGTTGGCGTAGGTGGTAGCAGACGTAGAGCTTGCATCCTCAGTAGCCAGAGCATCAGTGCCCACATTCAGATCAGCCAGCAGTGCATAGTTGCCGTTGATAACAGCCAGAGCCACGGAGTCACGGACAGTCGCAATCTGAGCAGCTTCCATTTCCACAATTTCCAGATTCAGAGGATTCTCCACGATATCCAAAACAGTAGCCTGCACGCCCACGCCCTCTTTCAGGGTAATGATTCCCTGAGCTTCCAGCAGCAGCAGTGCTCTTGCACGGTTGGAGCCGTCGTTGGGAACTGCAATCTTGTCGCCGGAAGTCAGATCAGCAATCGCAGACTTGGTACCGGCATAGATGCCGAAGGGCTCATAGTGGATTGCGCCCACACTTACCAGATGGGTGCCCTTCTCTGCATTGAAGGTATCGAGATAGGGCTTGTGCTGGAAGTAGTTTGCATCGATTTCGCCGTCCTCAACCACGTTGTTGGGCTGAACGTAGTCAGAATACTCGGTGATCTTCAGGGTGTAGCCATCCTTCTCCAGAACCTTTGCTGCGACCTTCAGAATCTCAGCATGAGGCGTGGGCGAAGCGGCAATGGTGATAGTCTTGTCGTCGGTCTTGGAACCGCAGCCTGCCAGCAGGCTCAGTGCCAAAACCAAAGTCAGTGCAGTGGCAATAATCTTTTTCATAGTCTTTATCTCCTTAAATATTAGTTTCTATTTCGCAGTCGCTTATCGCAGGCTGTTGCTAACTTACTTCCGACAGACTGGAAAATCTGTACCAGAATAATCAAGCCGATCACAGCGGCCCACATGACAATGGTCTTAAAGTTGTAGTAGCCATAGTTGATGGCCATTTTACCCAAGCCGCCGCCGCCGATGATGCCGGCCATAGCACCGTAACCCAGAATCGTAGCGACTGTGATGGTGCCGCCGGAAATCAGGCTGGGCAGAGATTCAGGCAGCAGCACCTTGGTGACGATCTGCCAGGTAGAAGCGCCCATGGACTGTGCTGCTTCCACAACACCGTGGTTGACCTCCCGCAGGGAGCCTTCCACCATACGGGCAACCAGAGGAAATGCCGCAATCACCATGGGAGGAATGGTTGCAATGGTGCCGACTTTTGTGCCCACCAGAACCTTAGAAAGGGGCAGCACGATAATCATCAGAATCAGGAAGGGCACCGAGCGCAGCAGATTAATGCCCACATTGAGTACCTTCATGAGCCAACCGGGCAGAGGACGAATGCCGTCCTTCTCGCCGGTAACCAGCAGCACACCCAGAGGGAGACCCACCACATATGCAAAAAGCACTTCGAGAACCAGAGAATACAGGGTTTCCCAAGTGGCAAAGCCGTACTCATGAAGGATAATTTCCACCTGCTGAGCGATTTTGGCAGAATCTCCAAACAGTTCAAACATGTTACTGCACCTCCTCTGCGGTGACACCGGGGTGTCCGTTTAAGTAATCCATAATTTTCTGCTTCTGTTCAATGTCATCGGGCAGGCTTACCAGCATGGTGCCAAAGGCTTTTCCATCCACATTGCGGGTATCTGCGCCCAGAATGCTAACCTTCATGCCCAAATCCATAGCAACAGATGCAATGATTGGTTCCTCGGATGCGTTGCCGTTAAATGCAATACGAGCCACATGACCTTCCCATGTAGAAAGGGGCAGTGCCGTAGTATCCGGGCTGACCAATCGCCGTCCGGCGGCACTCTGGGGGTTGGAAAATACACGCTCCACTGTGCCGATTTCCGCCACCGCACCGGAATCCAAAATGGCCACCCGGTTGCAGATCTGTTCGATAACGCTCATCTGGTGGGTAATCATAATCACCGTGATGCCACGCTCCTGATTGATTTTTTGCAGCAGCTTCAAAATAGAATTCGTGGTCTGGGGATCCAAAGCAGAAGTGGCCTCGTCACACAGCAGCACCTCAGGGTCAGATGCCAAAGCTCTTGCGATAGCAATACGCTGTTTCTGACCGCCGGAAAGCTGCACAGGATAAGCGTTTGCCTTATCGGGCAGACCTACAATTTCCAGCAGCTCCAAGGCACGGGTCTTTGCCTCTTTCTTAGGTGTTCCCACCAGTTCCAGAGGGAAGCAAATATTCTCAAGAGCTGTCCGCTGCTCCAGCAGATTGAAGTTCTGGAAGATCATAGAGATATTCCGACGCTGCACCCGCAATTCCTTACCGGACATGTCCATCAAATTTTTGCCGTGGAACAGCACCTGTCCCGCATCCGGACGTTCCAGCAGGTTGATACAGCGAACCAGTGTAGATTTACCGGCACCGGAAAGACCAATGATGCCGAAAATCTCACCGGAATTTACAGATACACTGACATCACGCAGCGCTTCGACCTGATGATCGCCGGAACCAAAGCTCTTAGATAAATTCTTAATTTCAATAATAGGTTCCAAAGAATCCCCTCCTAAAACAAAAAAACCGTCCTTGTGCAAAAACGCACAAGGACGGATAAAATCCGTGTTACCACCTTGTTTTACAATAACCTCACGGTTATTGCCTCCGGGAGTACCAACATACTCCTGCGCTTTAACGGGCGCACCCGTCACAGACTACCTATCGCCTGTGCGGCTCCGGGACCATGTTCGACCTGCTCCTATCGTACCCCATTCCACCAACCGGGGCTCTCTGAACGAAGGTTTACGGGTTTACTCTTCCCTTCACTGCCTTTCATATGTCGTCTATTCTAACAGCTGAATGTCCATTCGTCAAGTACAAATATGCATCCGTGAAAACTTTTTTATTCTACGCCCTGAACCTCCAGCAATTCCACCACCTGCTGTCCCCGCTGGGTCAGTGCAAAACTGCCCCGAACGGGGTAATCTGCATAGGCACTGTCGTTGAAGCTCTTGAGGGGCAGATCATAGTCGATAGAGATAAGTCCACGCTTTTCGAGGCACTGAAGAATCAGGCTGTATTCCTCCTGGGTATACTCCTTCTCCTCCAAATACACCGGCACATCATCACTCATCTTCCGTGCTACGGGCAGAAAAGGGATCTGTCCCAATGTCAGCAGCATCTTGATTTCTGCCCCGCTCAGCTCCATGACTCCGGAACATCCGCCGCAGCCGCCGCAGCTTCCACAATTGCCGCTGCAATTACAATTACTCATGCCACGCCCTCCTTATTTTTCCTGCATGATATCAGGTTGTATGCACGTTGTCAAGAATAGATATTCTCCCATGTACGTTCCTTGATTAAACTGCATCGGTATCCGCCCACCTCCCCTGGAAAGGGTATGCGTTCAAAGGGAATAAAACAACAATTTAATGCTCAAATGATTGCATCCCATTTCAAGATAGGGTATACTGAAATCACAATATTCATGCAAAGGAGTGACAGAAAATGTCCGTAATTCATATTACAAGTGAAAACTTTCAGGAGTTGGTCACAGAATCCTCCAAGCCTGTGCTGTTGGATTTTTGGGCCACTTGGTGCGGTCCCTGCAAAATGATTTCCCCCATTGTAGAGGAAATTGCCGCCGAAAATGAAGAAATCACCGTAGGCAAAATTAACATCGACGACGAAATGCAGCTGGCGGTGCAGTTTGGCATTACCAGCATTCCCACTCTTGTGGTGGTGAAAAATGGTACTCCCGTGGCTACGGCAGTGGGTTATCGCTCTAAGGCAGATATTTTAAAGCTGCTGGAAGCATAAAAAAAGTGCGGTTGACACCGCACTTTTTTTATTTCATTGAAAATATCCGAATCCATCGCCCCTGCAATGCTCACGTCAAAACGTGTGTCACACGCTTATGTACGTCCGCCCTCCAGATGACGCTTGATTGCCTCAAAGCTTTCGTCACTGATGGCGTGCTCCATGCGGCAGGCATCCTCCGCCGCCACATCCTCAGACACACCCAAGCCAACCAGCATTTTGGACAGCACCGTATGCCGGGTATAGATTTTTTCCGCAATCTCAAGACCGCTTTCCGTCAGGGTAATGTAGTTTTCATCATCCATCACCAGATATCCGCCTTTTTTCAGCAGATTCACTGCACGGGAAACACTGGGTTTGGAGTAGCCCATATGTTCACTGATGTCAATAGAGCGGACGTGCCCACGCTTGTGGGAGAGAACATAGATCGTCTCCAGATACATTTCGCCTGATTCCTGTATGTGCACAAAACCCCTCCTCTTGTATTTGGTCTAGCATATCATATTCTGTGACAAATTGCAAGCAACGGGATTTTCAGCTTATAAATTTTAATCATCAGAGATGAGAAAAATATCATATGAAATCGACTACCTTGAGTATACCGTAATACAATGGCAACCACATACTTTATCACAGAGCAAGTGCCGAAGAGAGTTGCTGTGAAATGGAACAGAGCCCATCCGCTTCGGCATGGGTGGTGGTATCAAATTCCGAAAAACGCTTACCATCAAGAATAAATGAAAACCGTTTGCTATAGCAGAGGGTAAGAGAGTGTATCTCTTTTATCTCAACGGATAGATCACAATTGCCAACTGGTTCTTTATCAGGAGTCAGCACTTGTCCACTACCTGAAATAGTATTCGTAGATATTACAGAGAAAAAGAAGATGGCAATTATCAAGACTACTAATGCAATTACTTTTTTCATAAAAACTACCCCTTTCTGTAGCCTCACAACACATCTTACACGAACAGAATATCCCTATATTTTGAATAAGTCAACTTAAACGTTCTTTCCTTTGCCATTTCCATATCAAAACCATACATTTAAAGAACAAATTTCTGAATGTTTCCATATTCTTCATGTTCTTCCGAAAATTCACGCTCATATCATTTGGAAATCGGGTAATGATATGGATGCGGCGGATGAAACCGCAAAAAGAAAAAAGGAGAGATTGATATGAAGAGCAATAATCAGATTAATGTTCCCGAGGCAAGAGACGCAATGGATAAGTTCAAGATGCAGGCAGCTTCCGAGGTTGGCGTAAACCTGAAGAGCGGTTACAACGGCGACCTGACTTCCCGTGAAGCCGGTTCTGTCGGCGGTCAGATGGTCAAGAAGATGATCGAGGCTTACGAGCAGGGCCTGCACTAAGCAAAGCGAAATGGCAGACGCAATAGCGTCTGCCATTATCTTTTATCAGGTGTAACTGACCTCATTTTTAAAGTGTTGATCCAGACGGATTTCCACCACCTGATTCAGAGCAGGATCAACCATGATCTTGCAGGTGATGCCGCTGTCATTTTCATACTGCATCCATGCAAAGCAGGTTCTGCCGTTGCCGGTGCAGAGAATATCACAAGGTGCTCCCAGCTGTTCCAAAACCTCCGGGATAGAAGAATCCTGCGTAATTCCCTGATAGGAAAATGCAGGGTAGGCGCTAAAATCCTGTCCCCAGTTGTGATACCCCGGGTTATTGCTGCGCACGCCCTTAATTACAGTGGCTCCAAATCCCTTGACCGTTCCCGCCTGAGTATTCAGCAGCGTAAAATTAGGCTTACCGACTTTTCCAACAGTCATATAGTAACGGCTTGCAAGATCGGTCCGCATTTTTGCCAGATCCTTGTACCACTGTTCCGGAAGCTCCTTGCAAAGCTTACCCAACTCCACGGTATCCTCGCCCAGCTGAATCAAATTTGTCAGTTCCGATACGATTTCCTGTTTTCCTTTAAGATACGGTGTTATATCCAAATATCGGCTCATCAGCATCCAGCTGTCCGATTCCGTATACTTACATTCCATCTCCGCCGCAGGCTTTTGCAGAACGTGGGCACCGTAATGGGCATTGATCTGCTCAACAACACCGTCTCTGCAAATAAAATAGGCGCAGCTGAAAGGCTCATAGTAGGCAATTTCTTCAAAATCCTTGCCGGTATTGTGATAGTTCGGCTCGCCATAAGTTTCCAGCAGCTGCTCAGAGGTCGTAACGCCTGTCACAAACGGCTCTGCCCCACGACCGCTGCCGAAGGAGATTCCGTCCTGACAGTTTACCGCCAGAGAATAGATGCTGCACTTTGAAATGGGACAAGCCTCATCGGTCCAGTTGATTGCCACAACATACAGATACTTGATTTTCCCATTTTCGTCGGCAAAATGCGCCCGCAGGGTCTTGCTGCTGTGTCTGGGGTCCAAAGAAACCGTCAGATCATCCTCAAATACAGCACCAGCTTCTACGATAGAAGATACCATGCCGCCGGAATATACGGGTTTGCCATCAATGTAAAAACACAGTGTACCGGTGGCACGATCCGTTTCGGGGAACTCCGCAACGGGTACCTGAACAGCAGGCTCGGTTACGGGAGGTTCTGTTTCCTGCGGTGCAGTCACAGGCGGTGCAGACTCCGTCGCCACAGGCTGTTCTTCTTTGTCTGGCTGCATTTGCTGCGCAGATACCTGCCGACAGGCAGACAGCCCTACACACAATGCCGCCAGCAGAACAATCAGACATTTTTTCCCCTTCATTTACATTCCCCTCCTACCATTTTTGCTATTATAGCATTTCCAAAAATTCATGTCTACCACTTTAGAATAATTTAAGAACTTCCTGCCGGTAGTCAAAAAGCGCAAGCTGTGATATAATAGCAAAAATACATTCAGGAGCGCAAAAATGAAACGATTCAGTAAAATATATCTGGAAATATCCAACATATGTAACCTCAACTGTTCCTTTTGTCCCGGCACCCGGCGTCCCAGGCACGCCCTGACCCGGGAGGAATTCTCTGCACTTGCGCCCAAGCTGCGCCCCTTTACGGACTACCTCTATTTTCACCTGATGGGAGAGCCGCTGTGCCATCCTCTGCTGGGTGAATTTCTGGAGCTTGCCGGGCAGGCTGGATTCAAGGTCATTCTCACCACCAACGGAACACTGCTTCAAAAGCACCAGCAAATGCTCCTTTCCTCCCCGGCACTGCACAAGTTAAACATCTCCCTCCACGCATTTGAGGCCAATGATCTGGCAATCCCCTTTTCTGACTATCTTGAAGGCTGTCTGTCCTTCGGCAGAGCTGCCGAGGGACACAAGCTGATTTCCTACCGTCTGTGGAACAACGGTGGCCTGGACGAGAAAAACGCCGAAATCGAAGATATGCTCCATCATTATTTCCCCGCAGAGTGGGTCAAGGAGCGTCGGGGCATCCGCATTGGAAACCGTGTATATCTGGAGCACGGAGATAAATTCGACTGGCCAGATCTTTCCGCGCCGGAGGGAAGCTCCAGAGTGTTCTGCTACGGTCTGCGAGATCAGATCGGTGTCCTCTGCGATGGCACAGTGGTGCCCTGCTGCTTAGACCACGAAGGAGATATCAACCTCGGAAACCTCTTTACGCAAACTCTGGATGAGATTTTAGACTCACCCAGAGCCAAAGCCATCTACGAGGGCTTCAAGCAAGGAAATGCCCCTGAGGAGCTGTGCAGAAAATGCGGCTATGCAACACGATTCGGCTGATCCCGCCACAATTTTCTCCACAGAGCGGTGAAAACATCTGTGGAACAAAACCCCATCAAAAAAGAACCTCAACACGCAAAAATGCGTTGTTGAGGTTCTTTGTTTCATAAATCAATCGATCACAGTGACGTCTGCACCACAAGCGGTCTTGAAAGCTTCCACAACGGAACTGGTCGTAATGATATCAGAAAACTCGCTGCTGACCATAAAGAACATGACAATATCACCACAGTAAGCGGCAACCTTGGTATCTGCTTCTACGCAGATCCACTTTCTCTGATCGACCTTCTCGAACATCTCCTTGGCTACAGAAGCAGCATCGTCCTTATTTGCAACCTTTGCTACAACCAGAGAGTAAGCCTGACCCATCATAGCCTCAGAAGCTGCAACTTCCTTAAGCTTTTCGGCAGAAGTCAGACCGGTGTAGGAAGTCAGAACCTCCACCTCGTTCAGATCCAGAGTCATAGTCATCAGGGGCATTTCCAGAGGTGCGTGCTTGGCGTAAATAGATTCAATAAAGGCCTCCAGCTCAGACGCAGCAGGAGCGTCAGTTCCCTCCGCAGTGGGATCAGCCACAGCCTCAGACGGAGCAGTAGTAGATTCACTGGGGTTTGCAGGAGCAGTGGTATCGGTTGTAGAATTCTTGGAACCACAGCCAGCCAGAACGGACAGTGCCATAGCCAATGCAAGAGCAGAACAAATTAACTTCTTCATGTAAAATTTCCTCCAAATATTTTTGAGACAGTAAATCCAGCATCGTGCCAGATTAAAAGAGATCAGCTGCAGCAATTTCGTTTTATTCTCATGCCGCCTTTTCTCTTGGGCGAATTCTAGCAGAAAAGGGTAAATAAGTCAAGTAGAAAGGATAAATCGAAACAAAACATTTACAATATAGGCTCTGACATTAAAAAATCGGAGCAAGCGATGTAGCACTTGCTCCGACTTGGTGCCGCTGACGGGACTCGAACCCGTACAGTATCGCTACCCGGGGATTTTAAGTCCCCTGTGTCTACCGATTCCACCACAGCGGCACATATGCCTAGATACTACCACAAAACTTTCAAATCGTCAAGCCTTACAGCTGATCGAGATTCAACGTATAGGCCTTCAGGCAGTTATCCAGAAACCAGTCAAGCTCCGGCATATTCATGGCCTTCATGGCACCATAGGTCTGCTTGGCAGCGGAGTCAAACTCCATGTTGCCGCCCTTTTGTTCTTCCAGACACTTGATGTGAGCAGAAAGCTTGTCCGCCGCCTTGACGATGGGCAAAACTGCTGCCTCGTCCTCCAGCACCAGATGCTGGTAGCTGGCTCGCAGTTCAGGCGGCAGCAGATCCAGCAGCCGATTGCCCGCAACCTGCTCCACCTGCTTGTAGGCGTCCTTGATTTCGGAATTATAATACTTGATGGGCGTAGGCAGGTCACCGGTCAGGATTTCAGATGTATCGTGGTACAGTGCCGCCACCGCACAACGGTCAGGATCAGGCCCATCCAGCTTCAGAATTTCCCGGCGGATCAGCGCCAGCGCATGAGCCAGCACCGCCACCTGATAGGAATGTTCCTGAATATTTTCGGAGAAGGTATTGCGCATCAGCCCCCACCGGGTGATGTAACGCATCCTGCCGAGAAGGGCATAAAATTCATTTGCCATTGATTTCACCTACTATTTTTTCTACTGCAGTGGGCAAATTCTCCGGTTTTTCGCAGAAATGCTCTGCACCAGCCTCCTCCAGAACCGCCCGGTCCCGGAATCCCCACAGCACACTGAGGCAAGGCACACCGGCATTTTTTGCCGTTGCCACATCTACCTCACTGTCGCCAATGTAAATGCACCGCTCCACACCCAGCGCCTCCATGGCACGGTAAACCATATCAGGAGCAGGCTTTCTGGGGCACTCTGCACTTTCGCCCCGGGCGTAGAGACCCGGAAAATACTGCCCCGCCAGCTCCTTCACCGCCAAATCGGGCTTGTTTGACACAATCGCCATGGGGTAGTTTTTCCCCAATTGCTCCAGAGCCTGTAAAACGCCGGGATAGGCACCCGTCTTTACTTGACAATGGGCCTTATAATATTCTTGGAAGGTTTTTACAGCCTTGTCTACGTCCACTTTTCCTTCTGTGGCACGCTCCATCAGCTTTCCGGCACCGTTTCCCACAAACTGCCGCACTTCCTCCACCGTCCGTTGGGGAAGGTTCAGGGTATGCAGCACATGGTTGGTAGCATCGGTCAGATCCTGAAGTGTGTCCAGCAGTGTGCCGTCCAAGTCCCACAAGATACCGATTTTCATCTTAAAGCCCCCAGTTTTTCTTCACACGGATGTCGTCTCCCAAGAAGGCCACTCGCAGAAAGCTGCCCCGCAGACGGGAAGCGATCTGGGCAGAATAGCGCTGATTGATGCCCTCTGTGTTAAGGTTGGTGGAAATGATAGTGGCTTTGCCGGACAGCAAGCGGTCGTTAATCAGGCTGTACAGTGCAGCGGTGACAAACTGACCGGCCATTTCCGTTCCCAAGTCATCCACAATCATAAGATCACAATGGGTATATTTCTGAACTTCTTCCCGCGCATCCTCGTCACCGTTGAACTTTGCCCGCTCCATCTTGGTAAACATGTGGTTGGCGCTTTCATAGACCACAGAGTAGCCACGGTCTGCCACGGTTCTGGCAATGCAGGCGGACAGGAAGGTTTTTCCCAAACCTGTATCACCGGAAAACAGGAGATTTCCTGCCTTTTCATTGAAACCGTAGGCATATTTGCGGCAGGTCTGGTAGGTTTTTTCCATCACCGTGCGAATATTCACCCCCCATTTGGGGTCTACTCGATCCGGATAATAGTCCAGACGGAACTGGTCAAAGGACTCCCGTCCCACATTGAGGAAGGTCAGCTCTTTTTTCTGCTCCTGCCGACACAGCTCTGTCAGGCACTCGCACATAGTTGCACCGATATAGCCGCTGCCGCCACACTTGTCGCAGACAGGACTGTCGTCCAGATACCCTTCTTCAAAGTACATTGCAACAAGACTTTCCCGCTCTCTCTGAAGGGATAAATTCTTTTGTCTGGCATCCTCCATAGCAGCCTTGGCGTCGCCGCCCTGAGTAAACACCGCCTGAGCAGCCTGTGCCATGGTCAGCCGCAGCTGACGGTCAATTTCTCTCAATCTGGGAATCTGCTCATAGGCAGCAGCCAGATGCTGCTGATTTTCCGATTCCCGGTCTGCTTTTGCTTCTGCCAGACGTGTTCTGGCACGCTGGATCACTTCTAAACTGTATCCCATAGCTTATCCCTCCCGGAGCATTCTGGCAATTGCTGCCTGTTCGTCGGCATCCAGCTGTCGCTGGCCGTTTTTCTGAGGTGTACCGGGTTTCCGGTCACCGGCACGGATGGCCTCTACCGTCAGCAGGCCGGCTTCATGCCAGCGGGTCAAAATCTTATTCATATAGGCCCAGTTGAGGCCGCCGGTATTCAGGCAGGTGCGTTCATAGGCCATGGCAATGGCATCGTCATCAAATCCCATGTCCATCCATGCAGTTGCATAACGCTCCTCCGCAGCGGTGAGTGCTCTGCCCCGGATCTGCAAAATGCCCATAATGCGAGATACACGGGAGTGACGGACATTCTGGTTCTGGATAAAGGCAGCAGCCTCCTCCATGGAGTCAATACCCCGCTCTGCCCAGGCGTAAGCCTCTTTTTCGATGGTTCGCAGACTGGGATTGCGCATGCTGCCCCGGCTTCTGGCACGATCCTTGCAGTAACACACGAGCACGGAAATCACATCATAGGGAAGTCCCAAATATCTGACAAAGCCCAGCAGAATCTTCAGCTCCTCGGTGTTCAGGCTGCGCCCCAGCAGCCGCTGAACCTCTCCGCACAGGGAGCGAAAGGATGTATCCTGATCGGAGGCTGCCAGCACGTCATATTCTGTATAGTTGGGGCGTTCACCTGCCATGACCCGTGCAGGCTTATCATCCGACCACAGTCCCAGCTGCCGCAGCGTTGCCATGGCGCAGGAAATGCGGGAAGCGTTCATATTCAAATCAGCCTCTGCATCCCGGGTATCGTTTCCGGCCTTTAAATATATGTACAGCAGAGCGGCATCGCCGCTGGCGGCACTGAGAATTTTCCGTGCCTCTGCCTGTTGAATTGTTACAACGTCTATATTCATGCTTACCCTCTCATTTATTCGCTAATTACAGACATTATAACACAGCTTTCCCCCGGGGACAACGGGCGAAGGCAGAAGTTTTTTGAAGAAAATCTTCCAGCTGTTTTAGAATATCCCAAATCCTGTGGGCAACATGGCAATAAGCAGAAAAAACCGGGAGATTACTCCCCCGGTTTTCCATTCTTCTCTTTGGCAATGTGCTATTATGTACGGGTGAGCAGTTCCTTTCTCACCCTATTCGCGTCACACCGATGCGCTTTTCGGCGACACACTTGACAGAGCATGTACAAGTTCTTTTCAAACATCTGTCGTCACAGTCTCGAAAAAATTCCTGTTCATCTGCTGTCCAAGGCTAGTATAGCCCGGTGACAGCCATATTATACGGAGGTACATAACTATGGAAAATATTTTATCCCTGCTCATCCCTATTCTTTTGGTGATTGCGCTGATTCGTCTCATCATGGCACCCATCAAGCTGGTCTGGAAAATATTTATCAACTCCGGCTGCGGTTTTCTATGTCTGTGGCTGCTCAATTCGGTGGCAGGCTTTACGGGCATCTTCTTCCCGGTCAATCTGGTCACCATCCTGATTACAGGCTTTTTGGGACTTCCGGGCATTGCTCTGCTGGCACTGGCGCAGTTTTTTCTGTGATAACGCAGGTTATCCCATGGCAGCTGTGACCAAAATTCCCAGCACGTCTTTATAAATTTCATCAAATTGGGTAATGGGCAGGGGATTGATTCCCTTGCCCACTTCTATTGTGTAGCCGGGACGGCGGAATTGCTTGATGAACCAGTCCTTGTAGCCTGCAAATCCCGATGCGTAGGGCGTATTCTGCAAGGTGTAGCCACTGGCTTTTTCCATTCGCTGCCCCAGCTCATATGCTCCGGGTACCTCAATATTCTCAAATTTCCAGTAGATTTCCTCTCCCTGACTGTGAAGAGCCAGAACCAGTGCCGGGTCCAGATATTCCGTGTACCCTGCCAGTGCCCGAGTCTCCTGCTGATTGAGCGGTGCTCTGCCCACAAAGTCCCGAGGACCGGGTCTGGTGTAGCCCTGTGCGAATTTGATTTCACGAGCCTGAAGCCACCCCGCCGGATACTGCAAGTTCAAATCCACCCCCAAAAGGTTTGCCTTCCACCCATCAGGAAAGGGAATTTTGGGATATCGCTCTGCCAGACGCTTTGCATTTTCGTATTGTACACTTCCCGGGGCAATGGCTCCTGTCACCAGATCGACCCCGTCCGGATTGACCATCGGCACGGTATAGATGGTGACAAACTCTGAAAGTGCCTTTGCGTCAATCCCGAAGATTTTCCCTTCATTTTCAATAGCCTGTGCAAATTCTTCCACAAATTTCAGAATAACCGGGGTTGTGATCCACTCATTTGCGTGGTGGGATGCTGTATAAATCATCTTTCTGCTGCCGGTTCCGATAACCAGTGTGCGCAGATTTCGACCATACGCCGTTTCCGTCAGAACCTCGGAGCGCAGAAAGGGGTATCTTTTTACCAGCTCCAAAATCGTCTGCTCGTTCAACTCTGATGTCATAGGCACATCCGTTTTTACAATTGCCATAAAAAATCGCCTCCGACTATCCTATGTCGGAGGCGATTTTGCGTGATAAAATTTTAGTGCTGATTGACTTCCCGTACAAACTCAAGGAACTGTGCACGGCCCTTCTCGTTGCACTTGTAGACGCCGGCATCCTCCAGAACTTCAGAGAATACCTTGCCGGTCTCCTGAAGCAGGATATCCAGAGCATTTTCAGCGGTAAAGGTGTACTTGGTTTTCAGTTCATCCACCCAGTCGGCGTGCTTTTCAAGCACTGCGTCTGCACGAATGTCTGCATCTGCCAGAATGGCTGCTGCCAGATCGCTCAGCTCCTTCTTCAGGCGGCTGGGAAGAACTGCCAGACCCATAACCTCGATCAGGCCGATATTTTCCTTCTTGATGTGGTGCTTTTCAGCATGGGGATGGAACACACCCAGAGGATGCTCCTTGCTGGTGATGTTGCAGCGCAGCACCAGATCCAGCTCGTAGTTCTCGCCACGGCGGCGAGCAATGGGAGTGATGGTGTTGTGAGGCTCGCCGTTGGTCTCTGCGAAAATACCGGCTGCGGCATCGGTGTAGCCTCTCCACACATTCAGGATCTTTTCTGCCAGATCTGCAATCCGCTTGGGGTCGCTGCCGTTCAGACGGATGACACTCATGGGCCACTTAACAATGGCTGCATATATGTCCTCGTAACCCTCGAAAGAAATCCGCAGCTCCGCAGGAGCCTTCTCCATTGCAAAGGTGTAGTGACCGCCCTGGAAGTGCTCATGGCTCAAAATGGAGCCGCCGACAATGGGCAAATCAGCATTGGAGCCGACGAAATAGTGCGGGAACAGCGTCACAAAGTCCAGCAGCTTTTCAAAGGCAGAGCGGTCGATCTTCATGGGAATGTGCTGCGCATTGAAAACGATACAGTGCTCATTGTAGTAAACGTAGGGAGAATACTGCAGGCACCAGTCCTGACCGGCCACAGTGATGGGGATAATGCGGTGGTTTGCACGGGCAGGATGATTCATACGACCGGCATAGCCCTCATTTTCCCGGCACAGCTGGCACTTGGGGTAGCTGGACTGAGGAGCATTCTTGGCAGCAGCAATAGCCTTGGGATCCTTTTCAGGCTTGGACAGGTTGATGGTGATGTCCATTGCGCCGTAGGGGCTGTCGTATTTCCAGCGCATATCCTTAGCGATGCGGTAACGGCGGATGTAGTCCGTGTCGCAGCTGAGCTTGTAGTAGTAATCTGTTGCCTCAACGGGGTCACGGTTGTACTTTTCCCAGAAGGTTCTGATGACCTCACGGGGCATGGGTGTCAGTGCTGCCATAATGCGGGTGTCAAAAATATCACGTGCGGTGACATTGTCCTCACACAGACCCTTTTTGCAGGCAAAATCCAGAATTCCCTTCAGGATTTCTTCCAGATTTTCGGACTGTACTTCGCTGGAAGGCGCATAGCTGTCCAGCCCCAGCAAATCCAGCAGGCGATTAACAAGCACCTGATGATCCACAGGCTCAGCAAGTCCCGTGTTCATGGCATAAGAAACCAGAGAATCAATATATGTTTCGATTTTCATTCAGAATCCTCCAAATAAAATATAGAATATAATGTAAAATTCCAGACGAATAGGGGCGGAAGCACATGCCGCCCCTACCATGTTGTATGGTTATTGCAAATGACACATCACTGCCCGGCTGCGCAGGGCAAAAGAGCTGCCTCTGTGCCGGAAATGTATTTTAAACAGCCTGCACGCCACCCTGAGGACGGATAGAAAGTACATGGCAGGCACCTTCACCCAGCACCGCATCAATGCCGGTGCGGAAGGTTTCCAGAATCTCATAGGGCACAAAAGCCTGTACAGTACCTGCAAAACCGCCGCCGTGAACACGGAAAGCACCCTTGCCGTCCAGATACTTTTCGCAAAGAGCCAGCGCAATGGCCATATCCTGATGCTCCTTGTATCCGGCAGGAATGACATTCTGCAAATACATCCAGGAGGAGTGTCCGCTCTCCTTGATGAGCTTCAGGAAAGCATCAAAATCGCCCTTTTCCAGAGCTTCTACCTGCTGCACCACACGCTTATTTTCCTGATACTCGTGGACGCCTCTCAGAACTGCACGGTCGCCGCACTTTTCCCGCAGAGCAGGCATGGCTGCATAGAAATCAGCTTCACTGACCTCAGTCAGCACTTCCTTGCCGAAATACGCTGCCAGAGCCTTCATTTCTCCGGGAACAGCTGCATACTCGTCTGTCAGGTCGGCATGGCTGGCACGGCTGTCGATGATGCACAGAGCATGACCGCAGCCTGAAAAATCAAAGTCAACGCTTTTAATGACAGGCTTTTCCTTGTCGGCAAAGTCAATGGTCACCAGACCGCCCACAGCAGAGGCCGTCTGGTCCATAAGCCCGCAGGGCTTGCCAAAAAACACATTCTCAGCATACTGACCGATCTGGGCAATCTCCGGCTGAGACACCTTAGCATCAAAGAACAGATGGTTGATGATGGTACCCACCAGAACCTCATATGCAGCAGAGGAGCTAAGCCCGGAACCGGGCAAAACGGTGGACTCGCAGTAGGCATCGAAGCCCAGAACCTTACATCCCATGTCCGCAAAACGAGCTGCCACGCCACGCACCAAAGCCGGTGTGGTGTTGATTTCAGCTTCCACAGGGGTCAACTGATCCAGATGAACCTCACACATGGGGTAACCCTGAGAAAGTATGCGGATGATTTGGGTTCCATTGGGGCGAACCGCTGCAACCGTGTCCAGATTTACAGCAGCAGCCAGCACACGACCACGCTGGTGATCTGTGTGATTGCCGCCAATTTCGGTGCGACCGGGGGCTGAAAAATAGCAAGCAGGTACACCACCAAATGTTTTTGCAAATCCGGCATCAAGAGACTGCTTTTTTTGAGCTTCCAGGACAAGTGCAGGAATGGACATAGGTAAATCCTCCATTTTATATTTTGACCCTGAGGTCTCAGTTGCATTTCCGTTAATTCACATTATATCAAGGATCTTTCCAAAACGGAAGTACCATTTCTTGCATTTTTGCACTGTGCATGATACCATCAGAGCATAATTGTCAGCCGTCCGGCCACTGTACTGACGATGTCGTTTCTAAAGGCTCCATGCAGAACGGGAAATGAGCCAGAAAACTGGGGGAATTGAGATGAAAACACTATTGATTACGGGATTCGACCCATTTGGCGGTCAATCTGTCAATCCGGCTTGGGAGGCCGTAAAATTACTTCCGCAGCAGATAGGCGATTATGAGTTATGTAAACTTGAAATCCCCACCGTCTTTGGGCTTGCCGCTCAGACCATCATCCAGAAAGCAGCCCAGATTCACCCGGATGTGATCCTCTCCATCGGGCAGGCAGGCGGACGCTCTGCTGTCACGCCGGAGCGCATCGGCATCAACATGCGCTCTGCAAGCATCACCGACAATCAGGGAAACCGCCCCGCGGAAGAAGCCATCGTCCCTGGTGGCCCGGACGGAATATTCTCCACAGTCCCGGTTTACGCCATGACCGCCGCCATCAATGCCGCAAATCTCCCCGGCGCAATCTCTAATTCCGCCGGAACCTTCGTCTGCAACGATGTGCTCTATACCCTGCTGCACCACTTTGCAGACACTTCCACCCGTGTAGGCTTCATTCACGTTCCCTATCTTCCCCAGCAGGGAACCCCCAGCCTTCCGCTGGAGGATACCGTTAAGGCACTGAAAGCCGCCATCCGGGCGCTGTAATTACAGCTTGACAACAGGTGTAAAAGAATTTATAATAACGAAGCTAATTTCATAGGACAGTTCGTAACCATCCTGTCGGTAAACAAAACTAGGATTTTTAGATGGGCACTTTGTGCCCATTTTTCTTTTGCTGTGCGGATGGTTTGACCATCCGTACTTTTTTAAGGAGATTGATGATGAACAAAAATACTCGTTACCTTGCTCAGGCAGCCATGATTGCTGCTCTGTACACCATTTTGACCCACCTGCAAAACCTGCTTCTCCCCGGCTCTGCCACTTGGGCAATCCAATGTCGGATGTCCGAGGCACTTTGTGTGCTGGCTTTCTTTACCCCGGCAGCTATCCCCGGTCTTTCCATCGGCTGTCTGCTGTTTAACATCAGCTATGCAGGTGCCCTTCCTCTGGATCTGGTAATCGGCACTCTGGCTACCCTGCTGGCAGCCCTTTGCATGTACCGCCTCCGCAGCAAGCACTGGATTGGACTTTTCATGCCGGCGCTCTTCAATGCCATTCTGGTTGGCTATGAGCTGACGGTATACGTCGGCGGTGGATTCTGGATTAACGCCCTGTATGTTGCCATCGGCGAGCTGATTGTCCTGCTGACACTGGGCAACGGTCTGTACTGGCTGATTTGTAAGCGTCATCTGGACAAAATCCTTTTGGGCTAACAAAAAAGCGCACCGTATGGTGCGCTTTTTTTATTGTACCGCCTGCCAAAGTGTAACCGCATCAGAAAATCTCTGTTTCCCCTCCGGGCAGCCAAACAACCCCACCAGAACGGTTTTCCCATCCTTTCGGAAAGCAGACATCAGGCAATGTCCCGCCTGATCAGTAAACCCGGTTTTCATGCCCACAGCATATTTGCAGTAATCATCAGATGACGGATTGACCAGATGATTTGAGTTGCGCCAAAGCATGGTCTCTCCGCTGACATAGTACACCCGTTCCGCTCCGCACGTCATGATTTCTGCCATAATTGGATTTTCCAATGCCAGTTTCCCGATTTTCGCCATATCTGCGGCACAGGAATAGTGCCGTTCGTCGTGAAACCCGTCAGGATTTTCAAAATGCGAGTTTTCAAATCCCAGCTCCTTCCCTTTTTGGTTCATCTCCTGCACAAAGCGAGTCACCGCTTCCTTCGGGGTTAACATAACATTTCCATCCAAAGCTCGTCCGGCAGCGGTTGCCAGTATGTAGGCCGCATCGTTGCCACTGGGCAGCAGCATTCCCTGAACCAGCATCCGCACCTTCAGCTTTTGTCCCGGGTAGATGTAGGCCAGTGAAGAATGTACCGGCACCAAATCCAGTTCTGCCCCTGCGGTTACAATTTCCTCCGGACTTAAAACCTGCAAAGCCAGCCAAGCGGTGTAAAGCTTGGTGATGCTGGCAGGATAAAACCAGTCCTCCCCACATTCGTACAGCATTCGATCCCTATCGCAGTCGTAGACAAAAAATTCCTTTGCGTCTATGTCTTTTTCCAATTTGCCAAAAACAGCCACATTTTCCGTCATTTCCGCAGGTTCTGTCTCCGGGGCCGATGTCTGCGGCGGCTCAGTCTCTGGCATTGATGTCTCCCCTGTCGTCTCCAATATTTCAATGGGCTGTGTCGTTGGCGGCTGTACCGCACATTGCGCCCTTAGCAGCGTTTTTCCCACAAACAGGAACACCACGCTGAAGGTTGCCAGCAGAAATGTGACCCCTAGTTTCCATGTTTTCATCCGAACCCCTCCCTTTTGGAATTTATTATAGGCAGATCGGGCAAAATAAGAAACCGAATCCCGTCGATAGAATTTTCGTTGTGATTCGACAGATTATGTGGTATGATGAGGCGGCAAAAAGGAGTGAGCTTATGATTAACTTTCAACGGCTGGACTTAAATCAAAAAGCCCAGTACGATTATTTTTTGATGAATTCGACCCATGGGGGCTGCGAATTTTCCTTTACAAACCTCTTTCTGTGGGGGCGGCAGAAGGCCTATCTATGCGAGGACAAACTGTATCTGTTTTCCCAGTTTGACCGCCGCAGCGTTTACCCATATCCTGTCGGCCCCGGCGATCAGAAGCAGGCTGTTGACACCATTATTCAGGATGCCCAAGCCCGTGGAATTTCCTGCTGCCTGACCTCCATGAGCCAGGCTGACTGCGATGATCTGGAAGCCATGTATCCCGGTCAGTTCCGCTTTTGTATGGCACGGGATAATTTTGACTATGTTTATGACATCAATGATCTGGCTGATCTGAAGGGACGCAAGTATCAGAAGAAGCGCAACCATGTAAATCGCTTCCAGCAGGAACACCCCGACTGTAAAATCCTTCCCTTGGACGAGCACACACGGGTAGCCGCCTATTGTATGCTGAACGACTGGTACGCAACCCGGAAGGAATCCGATCCAACTATGGATTTCCAGTTGGAGCAGCTGGCTATGGATCGTGCCTTTGCATTTCAGGCTCAGCTGGGATTGGAAGGTCTGGTGCTGATGGAAAATGACCGGGTTCTGGCCTTTACCATGGGCTCCAGACTGTCTCCCGACACCTTTGACATTCATTTTGAGAAGGCCCGGGAAGACGTTGACGGTGCCTACGCCGCCGTCAACCGTGCTTTTGCTCAGTATCTGCGGGAAAAATACCCGGAAGTGCAGTTTCTGAATCGAGAAGATGATTTGGGAATCGAGGGTCTGCGAAAGGCCAAGCTGTCCTACAACCCCCACCATCTGGTAGAAAAATACTGGGCACGGCTCTGGGAGGAAGAAGATGAGCATTGATTACCCCACCCGGGAGGAGGTTCCCCAACTGCGCAAGCTTTGGACATCCGTTTTCGGAGATGGGGACGATTTTCTGGACACCTTTTTTTCCACGGCATTTGCACCTGACCGCTGCCGTTGTCTCTGGGAAGGAAACGATTTAGGTGCTTCTCTTTACTGGTTCGACGTAAGCTGCCAGGGGGCAAAACTTGCCTACATCTACGCTGTCGGCACCGCCCCCACCCATCGAAACCGAGGACTGTGTCGACTCCTTATGGACGACACCCTGAAAATACTGCAATCCCGTGGTTACGCCGGTGCCATTCTGGTGCCTGCCGGGGAGAAGCTCTTTGAAATGTATGGAAAAATGGGGTTTGAATTCTGTTCCTCCGTTTTAGAATTTCATGCAGAAGCCGGTTCCCTCCCCTGTGACTTGCAGGAAATCCCCGTCAAAGATTATGTAAACCTCCGTAGAAAATTTCTTCCCGAAGGTGCCGTCTTGCAGGAAGGCGAAAACATGACATTTTTACAGACTCAGGCAAAGTTTTTCCACAACGACAAGTGCCTGCTGGCTGCATCCATCGACGGCAGTCAGCTTCGCTGCCATGAAATACTTGGAGACACAACGCTTGCACCACGTATTTTAGCGAAACTCGGATGTGAAAAAGGCTTTTTCCGCACAGTCGGAGACGACAAACCCTTTTCCATGTACTGTCCTGTGACCCCTGCCTGTCCCCACCCCACCTATTTTGCTTTTGCTTTTGATTAAGCTCTAGTCTCTGAAGGAAATCCACCCTTCAGAGACTTTTATCTTTGTATCAAGGATTGACAAATGACAGCATTGCCTCTATAATGGTCTCCATATTTTTTATGTCAGGAGTTTTCTATGGAAAGAGAGCACCTTGGAAGCCGTATGGGCTTTATTCTTCTCAGCGCCGGATGTGCCATTGGCATTGGAAACGTCTGGAAATTTCCCTACATCACCGGTCAAAACGGCGGTGGTATTTTTGTTTTGATTTACTTATTCTTTCTGCTGGTTTTGGGCATTCCGGTTATGACCATGGAATTTTCCGTAGGACGTGCCAGCCAGAAAAGCCCGGTTGCCATGTACAGGCAGCTTCAGCCTCCAAAAAGCAAATGGCATCTGCATGGATATGCCTGCCTGACGGGCTGTATCCTGCTGATGATGTTCTACGCAACAGTAGCCGGGTGGATGATACGCTACTTTGTAGCCACCTCCGCCGGTGACTTTGTAGGGCTGAACGCTTCTCAGATTGCAGAGCATTTTTCCTCCATGCTGCATGATCCCGCCACACTGGTGGGATACACCGTGTTAGTGGTCATCGTGGGCTTTGTGGTATGCAGCCTCGGCCTGCAAAAAGGTCTGGAACGCATTACCAAATACATGATGCTGGCTCTGCTGATTATTATGGTAGCTCTGGCGATCAATTCCATTTTAACCCCCGGCGGCAGTGAAGGTGTTAAGTTCTACCTCATGCCCGATTTGAACCGGCTGAAGGAACTAGGCATGGGCACCGTGGTGGTATCGGCCATGAATCAGGCCTTTTTCACCCTGAGCCTCGGCATCGGTTCCATGGCAATCTTCGGCAGTTATCTCAAGCGAGATCACGCCCTTATGGGTGAGTCTGTCCATGTTGCAATTCTGGACACCTTTGTCGCCATTATGTCCGGACTCATTATCTTCCCCGCATGCTTTGCCTATGATGTGGCAGTAGAATCCGGTCCTTCTCTGATTTTCATCACCCTGCCCAATGTCTTTAATAACCTGCCCATGGGGCAATTTTGGGGCAGTCTGTTCTTCGTATTTATGAGCTTCGCTGCCCTGTCAACAGTATTTGCGGTGTTTGAATGTATTCTGGCCTGCACCATGGATCTGTTCGGCTGGTCACGCAAAAAAGCATGTCTTATTAACTGTCTGGCACTGCTGATACTGACCATGCCCTGCGCACTGGGCTGGAGCGTTCTGTCCGGCATTACGCCCTTTGGCGAAGGCAGTACCATCATGGATTTGGAAGACTTCATTGTTTCCAACTGCCTGCTGCCTATGGGCAGTCTGGTTTTTGTCCTATTCTGCACCACACGCTACGGTTGGGGCTGGGACAACTTCCAAGCCGAAGCCAACACCGGAAAAGGAATAAAAGTCGCCAGGTGGATGCGTTCTTATCTAACCTACGTTCTTCCCATAGTCATTTTCATCATCTTCATTGTGGGAATTTACGACTTTTTCTGGAAATAACAGAAGTCCTCCGATTGATATCGGAGGACTTTTCCATTGTCGATACACAAAAGAGCCGCCGGAAATCCGGCGGCTCTCTTGATAAAAGCGTTATCTGGTTCCCTTGTCGTAGGGAATACCCTCTGCCTTGGGTGCTCTGGACTTCTTAGAAGTAAATGCCAGAATAATCATGGATGCAACAAAGGGCATCATGTTGTAGATTTCCTTGGGCCAGCCAAGGCTTGCCAGGAAGGGAATGGAGTCAAAGATGTTTGCCATTGCACGGAACACAGCAAAGAACAGCGCAGCACCTGCAATGTTCAGCGGCTTCCACTGGCCGAAAATCATAACAGCCAGAGCAAGGAAGCCCATACCGCCAACACCCATCTCAAAGTTCCAGTCGCCGACAGCAGGAACAATGTAAGCCATGCCGCCGATGCCGCCCAGAATACCGGACATCAAGACACCGGCCCAACGCATCTTATAGACATTGATACCAACGGAGTCAGCAGCCTGAGGATGCTCGCCGCAAGCCATCAGACGCATGCCGAAACGGCTGCGATACAGGATAAACCATGCAACGATCAATGCAACAATGGTAACCACCAGGAACCAGTTCAGGGTCAGAGGTCCAATGTTGAAGGAGAAGTGCCCACTGTTCAGCACACTGTTGGTGTTGGTAGAGTAGGTGATTTTGGGAGAATCGTTACCGTTGATTCTCTTGGCAATAACCATAGCAACAGCCGTAGCCAGCAGATTCAGTGCTGTACCGCCGATGGTCTGGTCAGCCTTCAGGTTAATGGCGGAGAATGCCAGCAAGGCGGAATAAGCCATACCTGCCACAGCTGCTGCCAGCATAGCAAGCAAGATACCCACCAGAACAGGGACACCCGCAGCGTTCAGGATGTTGATCATCACAACGCCCATCAAACCGCCAATGACCATGATACCTTCCAGTGCAATGTTAATAACGCCGGAACGTTCGGAGAACATGCCGCCCAGAGCAACCAGCATCAGGACAGCTGCGTACAAAAGTGTATATTTAAGAAGCAACCACATTACGCATCTGCCTCCTTTCCATCGTCAGTCTTGCTGTTGTCGGTCTCGCTGTCATCAGCCTTGACCTCTTCCTTGCGCTTACGGGTCATCATCTTCAGGATGCCGGTCTTGAACAGCAGACTGAAGGCACACAGATAAATGACCACGCCGGAGATAATATCTGCCACTTCACTGGGGAACAGCTTTGCGTACATAAAGCCGCCGCCCACGGTGATATGGGAGATGAAGATTGCAGAGAAGATACAGCCGATGGGGTTGGAAGAAGCCAGCAATGCAACAGAAATGCCGTTGAAGCCAGCAGCAGGCAGCATGGTAGACACCAGAGGCTCCCATTCCTTGCTGCCGGAGAGATAGAACACACCTGCGCCGAAGCCAGCCAGTGCGCCTGCAATGGTCATGGACAGCACAATATTCTTCTTCTCGTCGATGCCTGCGTACTTTGCAGCGTTCTTATTATGGCCGCAGGCCTTCAGCTCATAGCCAAAGGTAGTCTTGTTAATAATGATCCAGATGAGAATCGCCACAGCAATGGCCAGGAAAATGCCAATGGTAGGCTGGAACAGCTTTCCAAAATAGGGCTTACCGCCTACGTTAAAATTGAAGGCGGGCAGCAGCGCATCAGGAGCAGCCTCTTTCAGGGTGAAGGTCTTGGTGGTCTTGAGGTTAAACATAGGACCGGCACCCTTCTGATAAATCATTGTATTAACTGCATACAAAGAGATCCAGTTAAACATGATGGAGGTAATGACCTCGTTGACGTTAAGAAATGCTTTGAAAATACCGGGAATAGCACCCCACAGAGCACCGCCAACAGTAGCAGCCAGCAGGCAGACATACCAAGGCATTTTCAGTACAAGACCGGAATACAGTGCAAAGAATGCACCCATGGTGTACTGACCGGCAGCGCCGATATTGAACAGGCCGGTCTTGAAGGCAAATGCCACAGAAAGACCTGTCATAATCAGAGGAGCAGCCTGCAAAATCTCCATGCGGACGCCCATACCCATGGTATTACCCTTGGCGAAGAAGCCGCCCTGAACAATAGGCTTGAGGCCCTGCTCCCAGGTGGTTTTCAAAAGGGCACCGAAAGAAAACGTTTCACCATTCTGAGCCAGCGTAATACCACCAAGCACCAAAAGAACAATAAAACCGACAATCAAACCGACGAGGATGCAAACCAGAGAGGCCAGCATACTGCTGATGCCGCTGGCGGCATTACCAAGTCGGGGGGCAGTATTTTTCTTTTGCATCACTTGCCCTCCTTATTCATACGTTTTGCACCGGCCATGTACAGACCCAGGGTCTGAACATCGGTGGTCTTGGGATCAAATTCGCCGACGATCTCGCCTTCATACATGACAAGAATACGGTCGGACAGGTTCATAACTTCATCCAGCTCCAGAGAAACCAGCAGCACAGCTTTACCTGCATCACGCTGGGCAACAATCTGCTTGTGGATGTATTCGATGGCGCCGACGTCCAGACCACGGGTAGGCTGAACAGCGATCAGCAGCTGGGGATCCTTATCGATCTCACGGGCGATAATAGCCTTCTGCTGGTTACCGCCGGACATGCTGCGGGCGATGGTGGTAGAGCCCTGACCGCTTCGGACATCATATTGCTCAATGAGTCGGTCAGAATAAGCCCGGACTGCGCCCTTCTTGATGAAACCGGCAGTCTGGAATTCCTTGTCCCAGTAGCGCTGAAGCACCATGTTGTTTTCCAGCGTATAGTCCAGAACCAAACCGTGCTTATGGCGATCTTCAGGGATATGAGACATACCCATCTGGCTGCGCTTGCGAATATGGGTCTTGGTAATGTCCTGACCATCCAAGGTGATGGTGCCGGAGCTGGGCTTCTCCAGACCTGTCAGAGCATACACAAACTCTGTCTGGCCGTTGCCCTCAATACCTGCAAGGCAGACGATTTCGCCTTCACGGACTTCCAGTGAGGCATTTCTAACAGCGTCATTTTTATGTACCTTGGAGGGAACGCAAAGGTTTTCCACCTTCAAAATGGTTTTTCCGGGTTTCTTATCCTCCTTGGTAGAAACCAGCTGGACATCACGGCCAACCATCAGGCGGGACATTTCCTCCACAGAGGTATCTGCCACATCCACAGTGCCCATATATTTGCCCTTACGCAATACAGAGCAGCGGTCAGCAACAGCCTTGATTTCTGCCAGCTTATGGGTAATGAACAGGATGGATTTTCCCTCAGCCTTAAAGCCACGCATGATTTCCATCAGCTCATCGATTTCCTGAGGTGTCAGAACAGCGGTAGGTTCATCAAAAATCAGAATTTCGTTATCCCGATAGAGCATTTTCAGGATTTCAACTCTCTGCTGCATACCAACGGAGATATCCTCCACCTTGGCATCCGGGTCAACCTTCAGGCCGTAACGCTCGCTGAGCTCCAGCACACGCTTTCTGGCGGCTTTACGGTTTACCATCAGGCCGCTCATAGGCTCTGCGCCCATGATGATGTTATCGAGGACGGTGAAGCACTCCACCAGTTTGAAATGCTGATGCACCATACCAATATGAAGGGCGGTGGCATCGTTGGGGTTATTGATCTTGACTTCCTGACCATCCTTTTTGATGACACCGGCCTCCGGCTGATACAGTCCAAACAGGACACTCATCAGCGTTGATTTACCTGCACCATTTTCGCCCAGCAAGGCATGAATTTCGCCGCGCTTCAGCTGAAGCGTGACGTTGTCATTGGCCTTGATTCCGGGGAATTCCTTGGTAATGTTCAGCATCTCAATGACATAATCTGACATGTGGTCACTCCCTTACAATCTATAATTGTTTTTATTCATTATAACGGAAAACGCAAAAAATTACAATAGAAAATATTAACATACGCACAAAATATGCACAAAAACCCCCGGGCATTCGCCCGGGGGTTCATGGATTATGTCAAATTAGACAGCCAAAATTAGCCGATTTCCTTGACAGTAGTGTTTTCAGACACGGTGGGCAGCTTCTCGGTGTCGTTGGAAACAGTGATAGTGCCGTCCTTGATCTGGCCCTTAACAGCCTCGTACTGCTCAACAGTGAAGTTCTTCATGGACCAAGTATCGGTAGGCAGACCAACGTACTCGCCTTCCAGCAGGCCGAAGTTGGTGACCTTGCCGCCGTAGGTAGTCCACTTGCCGGTGTTCAGATCCTCCAGAATGGTCTCGGTGACATTCTGCAGGCCCTTCATAGCAGAAGTGATGAACAGCTCGGGGTTGATGTAGGACTGGTCAACGTCAACACCGATGACCTTGCCGTTGTTCTTCTTAGCAGCTTCCATAGCGGAAGTGTAGATGCCGCCGCCGCAAGCGAAGACGACCTCAGTACCAGCCTGATACCAGCCTTCCATCTTAGCAGTGATCTCAGGAGTGCCCTTGAAGTCGCCGCCGTAGGTGTAGTTGATCTGGATTTCCTTGTTCAGCTCCTTAGCAGCAGCGTCAGCGCCCTGAATGAAGCCGTAGCCGTAACGGACAACAGCGGGAACAGCGATACCGCCCAGGAAGCCCAGCTTGGTGTAGCCTTCCTGAACTGCAGCGTAGCCAGCCAGGTAGCCAGCCTGCTCCTCAGAGAAGGTCATGCAAGCAACGTTTGCAGAAGGATCAACAAAGGTCTTGTAGTCCAGAGTCAGGTCGCCGGCAGAAACGTCAACAGCGATGAAATGGACATCGGAGTACTCATCCTGAACATTCAGAAGAGTTGCACCAAACAGATAGCCGGGCAGAACGACGGTGTCAGCACCCTCAGCGACAGCCTGACCGATGGACATTACACGAGCATCGGTGGAGTCCTCAGTGGGCTGATAGTAGTTGTACTCGATATTGTTCTTCTTGCACCAAGCCTCAACACCCTGCCAGCAAGCCTGGTTGAAGGACTCGTCGTCGATGGTACCGACGTCGGTAACCAGAGCAACCTTCTTAATCTCGCCCTTAACGGCGGGAGCATTGGTTTCTTCCTTGCCATCGGTTGCGCCGGTGGAAGGAGCCTTAGAAGAGTCGGTAGCATTGGGCTTGTCGGTGTTGCTGCAGCCTGCGAACAGACCCACAACCATCATGACAGCCAGCAGCATTGCCAGAATCTTTTTCATGATTATTTCCTCCAAAATGATTTTTGTATATGGAACGTTCCATATCGCGGTTATTGTCGCACACTTTCTCTAAAAAATCAACTGCTTTCAGAAAGAATTAGCACATCTTACAAAGATGTCTTTATATCTGACCCAGTCATACAGGATTATGCAGACTCTAACGCATGTGTTCCTGAGACGAAAACACGAAAGGCAGCATCTCCGTCAGTGTGTGCACCTCATAGGAATGGTTGGGACCTACCATGTAGATCTTAAAATCTTTCCCGCAAAATTCGCCCATGACCTGACGGCACACGCCGCAAGGTGGAAACAGCCCCGTGATGGAGCCATCCTTACCGCCGCAAACTGCAATCGCCTCAAACTCCCGGTGTCCGTCATAGACAGCCTTGAAGATTGCAGTGCGTTCTGCGCAGATAGTGGGGGTGTAGGACGCATTTTCGATGTTGCATCCCTGATATACCGTACCATCCTTGCACAGCAGGGCTGCGCCGACCTTGTAGCCGGAATACGGCGCATAAGCATGGGTCATGGCTTCTTCTGCCAACAGAACCAGCTTATCAGGACTCATAGGATTTCCTCCGCAAAGCTCTTGCCGGTGGTATCCAGCTTCACATCCAGCAAATCCGCAACCGTTGCGGCAATGTTCTGGAAGCCAGTCCGAATACCCAGATTTCCGGGCTTTACCTGCTTGCCCATGACAAGCAGCGGCACATACTCACGGGTGTGATCCGTAGTTGCGTTATAGGCAGGGTCACAGCCGTGGTCAGCCGTAATCATCACCAGATCCTCTTGCCCCAGCTTCTCCATAAAACCGGGCAGCCATGCGTCAAATTCGCTCAGGGCATTGGCATAACCGTCAATATCCCGGCGATGACCGAAGAGCATATCAAAGTCAACCAGATTCACGAAGCACAGGCCGTGGAAATCCTTGTCAGCGTAGTCCATAGCGTGCTGCATACCGTCGGCGTTGCTCTTATTGTAAACGTGCTCAGTCGTACCACGACCGGCAAAGATGTCATAAATCTTGCCCACGCCAATGGAATCAAGACCGGCAGCCTTAATGGCATCCAGCAGAGTTTCCTTGGGCGGCTCCAAAGAGTAGTCATGGCGGTTGGAGGTGCGTGTATAGTTTCCGCTGGTGCCCACGAAGGGACGAGCGATGACACGACCCACGCCGTGCTTACCCTGAAGCTGCTTTCTGGCAATCCGGCAGTACTCGTACAGCGTTTCCAGAGGCACCACTTCCTCGTGGGCTGCAATCTGGAACACAGAGTCGGCAGAGGTATAGACAATCAGATCACCTGTTTTGACATGCTGATCGCCGTATTCCTTAATAACCTCCGTACCGGACCATGGAGCATTCGCAAGAACGCCACGACCGGTAGCAGCCTTGAACGGTTCCAGCACCTCGTCAGGGAAGCCGTTGGGATAGGTAGGCAGGGGGTCAGGAGAGACAATGCCTGCAATTTCCCAATGGCCGATAGTGGTGTCCTTACCCATAGAGGACTCTGCCAGCTTGCCGAACGCACCCAGAGGCTGCTCCACAGGGCCTAAAAAGTCCAAACCCTCGATATTTCCAAGGCCGTACTTTCTCATGTTGGGAATATGCAGTTTCGATGAAGTAGCGCAGGAACGCAGGGTATTGACCCCCACATCGCCGAAGCGCTCAGAGTCCGGCATTGCACCTGCGCCGCAGGAGTCCAGAACAAACAAAAAGATTCTTTTCACTATAATTCACCTCATTTTGCAGGGTTACGCTCCTGAGCCTTTCCCTCTGCTGCAGCGAGTCAGGCTCAGGTACATATTGTAAATTACTTCTGCTCCATTGCAACCGCAACATCCAGAGCAACCTTCATCATGGTGGTGAAGGAATTCTGGCGCTGTTCGGAGGAGGTCTCCTCACCGGTCAGAATGTGATCGGAGATGGTGCAGATGCAAAGAGCACGCTTGCCGTAACGGGCAGCATTCATATACAGAGCGGCAGCTTCCATTTCCAGAGCCATGACGCCCATCTTCTTCAGGGCATACAGGCTGTCCAGGCCTTCGGGCACACCCTCATGGTCACCGTAGAAAGCATCAGAAGAGTTGATATTGCCAACATGGTAGACAGCACCTGCATTCTTGGCAGCTTCTACAGCCGCAGTCAGCAGATCAAAGTCAGCAATGGGAGCGAAGGTGCCGGGCAGATGGTACTGCTTGGCCCAGTTGGAGTCGGTGCATGCGCCCTGACCTAGAACCAGATCGTACAGGTGGATATTTTCCTGAATCGCACCGGCAGAACCGACACGGATGATATTCTCCACGCCGTAGCCGTTATACAGCTCGTGGGAGTAGATACCGATGGCAGGCATACCCATACCGGAAGCCATGACGGACACCTTGACGCCCTTATAGTAGCCGGTATAGCCCTGAACGCCACGGACATTGTTCACAAGAACAGGATTTTCCAGAAAGTTTTCTGCGATGAACTTAGAACGCAGAGGATCACCGGGCATCAGCACGGTTTTGCCGAAATCACCGGGCTTTGCAGAAATATGGGGGGTAGGTGTGGTTAACATAACTTTTTCCTCCTATGATAATCAATAATTTCGTGACAGTACGCCATGACCTTCCTCCGTGAAAAGCCATAGGTACATTCAGACAAATTCTTAGTAACTTCCGTCGTTTTCAGCAGTCTTGCCGGCCTCCATAGCCTTAGCCAGCTTGACAATTCGGGAGGTACCCAGACGAGATGCGCCCAGCTCGATGAACTTTGCAGCATCCTCCAGACTGGAAATACCGCCGGCAGCCTTGATCTTAACATGGGGAGCCACGTGCTTTGCAAACAGCTCTACGTCGTGGAAGGTTGCGCCGGCCTTGGAAAAACCGGTAGAAGTCTTGATGTATTCTGCGCCGGAATCGGAAACGACCTTGCACATAGCAATTTTTTCCTCATCGGTCAGCAGGCAGGTCTCAATGATGACCTTCAGAAGCTTACCCTTGCAGGCAGCTTTGATGGCAGCGATTTCGTCCCGAATTTCGTCGTACTTACCGTCCTTGACCCAGCCCAGGTTGATGACCATATCCACTTCCTCTGCGCCGTTATCCACGGCATCACTTGCCATAAAGCACTTGGCTGCTGTGGTGTCATAACCGTTGGGGAAGCCGATGACGGTACAAATAGCCAGCTTGTCCCCCACATATTCCTTGGCCTGCTTGACATAGGATGCAGGGATACAGACAGAAGCAGTTTTATACTTAATACCGTCGTCGCAGATTGCCTTGATTTCCTCCCACGTTGCTGTCTGGCTCAGCAGGGTGTGATCGCACTTGGCAAGAATTTCAGAAAGTTCCATAATACATACTCCTTTTCCTGATTGTATATGTGTTTAATTTGATCCGTGAAGTTTAATAACCTTATGTTCCCGAATTCCACGAACATAACATTTGTGGCACATGGCAATATAGCTGTCGTTTCCTCCCAGAACCACCTGAGCGCCCTGAGTGATAATGTGACCGTTTCCGTCGATTCTGGCATTGACCGTAGCTTTTGCGCCGCAGTCGCAGATTGTTTTGATTTCCTGAATAGTATCCGCCACCTCCATCAGCCGGAGACTGCCGGGGAAGAGCCGGGTCTGGAAATCGGTACGCAGTCCAAAGCACATAACCGGAATATTGTACTCATCGACAATGGCACGGAGCTGATCGATCTGTTCTTCTGTCATGAACTGGCACTCATCGACAATGATGACATTGCAGGTTTCCAGCTGGGTCTGCCGAAACCGCTGGTAGACATCCATTTCAGGAGGAACCACCTCCACCTGTGCCTCCAGACCGATGCGGCTGCGCAGGATCTTTGCGCCGTCGCGGGTATCTGCACTGGGCTTAATCAGCCACACGTTCAGATCGTTTTCCTCGTAGTTATATTTGGTAATCAGTGCTTGAGCCGTTTTGCTGGAGCCCATGACACCATATTTAAAATAAAGCTTCGCCATGCTCTTTCTCCTCTCGTTCGGTTTTTTCATTATAATAAAATTCAAGAGGATATGCAAGAGAAATCAGGGAAGTGTTGGCAAAAGCTTAACATTTCCCTGACAGATTGACAAAGTTCCACGGCTGTGAGATAATATATTATATTTCCTTTAAAAGGAGGATTTTTATGTCTCGAAAGATCATCATTCTGGTTCTGATTTTGTCGCTGGGGGTGTGTATGTTCTCCGGCTGCGACGCTGCAACCAAGTTTACAGACGATGTTTCCCAGACTGCTAAAGCTGAGCTTGAAAAGCTGGTAAAATCCACTCTGGAGAAAAATAAAATAGATGTGGTAGAAGTCAAAACCGCCGTAGGAAAGCTCAACGATACCGGCAAGCTTCAGTTTTTCTGTGCTGCGCTGGTCAAGGCCAACTCCGATTCCATTCCACAGACCTGTGCCGATGCATTGGGCAAAATTTTTGAGGATGCAGGGCTGAAGGTCCAAACCGCACCAGCCGTGGACAGTCCCTATCTTGTCCACAAGACTGTGACCTTCAAGCACACTGATTATACAGACGGTACTTATTACATGGTATACGCCTACCAGTCAAATCTGAATCTGAACATCTCCACCATTTTAACAGGCAAATAACACAAAATCCCCGGTAGTCAGCAGACTACCGGGGATTTTTGAATCTTATTGCATCAGCTGCTTGCTGTATTGCAAGGTATAAAGCTGATAATAACGGCCCTTCTGACGCAGAAGCTCCTGATGATTGCCCTGCTCCATGATTTCGCCGTGGGACAGCAAAATAATGTTGTCCGCATGCTGAATGGTGGACAAACGGTGCGCCACAATCAGCATCGTGCCGATATTCTTCATTTTTTCCAGAGAATCCTGAATGAGGATCTCGGTTTCCGTGTCAATATTTGCGGTAGCTTCGTCCAGAATCATCACCGCAGGCTTGTGGATGATGGTTCTCGCAAAGCTCAGCAGCTGTCTCTGACCGGCAGAGAAGTTATTTCCCCGCTCCCGAACCACTTCGTCAAGACCACCCTCCAGCTTGCCGATGAAGGAATCTGCATTGACATACCGGCAGGCTTCCCAAATCTGCTCGTCCGTAAAGCTGTCCTCCCGCAAAACAATGTTGCTGCGGATGCTGCCGGAGAACAGGAATACATCCTGAAGCATCTGGCCGAAGTGACGGCGCAGAGAGGAAATCTTGATTTTCCGGATATCGATACCGTCAATGAGGATCTGGCCCTTTTGAATGTCGTAATTCCGGCAAATCAGGGACAGAATCGTAGATTTACCGGAGCCGGTAGCACCAACGAAGGCAACTGTCTGCATAGGCTCTACATGGAAGGACACACCCTTCAGAATCCACTCACCCGGCTCGTATGCAAACCACACATCCCTAAATTCAATCTCACCCTTGATTTCGTCCAGCTCAATAGCATCCGGCTCATCCACCACCTCAGGAACCATGTCCAGAATGGAGAAAATCTTTTCCGAGGAAGCAAACGAACGCTGAAGCATATCAAACTGCTCCGCCAAGGTCTGGATTGGGTTAAAGAACCGGGAAATATACATGTAGAAGGATACCACCACACTGCTGGTGATGGTCTGCCCCAGAAGTGTCCGATCTTCAATATACCCCTTTGCACCCAGATAAAACAGGCACATCACAGAGGCAACAAAGAGCATATAGACCATGGGGCGGAACACACCAAAGACGATGGTACGGTGAAACTTCGCCTTTTCCAGCTTTTTGCTCCGCTGCAAAAACTCCTCCATTTTCTGATCTTCCTGATTGAAAATCTGGGTAATTTTGATGCCGGAGAGGTTTTCGGACAGGTATGTGTTGATGTCCGTAGTTGCCGTGCTGACCTGACGGTGAACGTTTCGGGAGAACTTCTGGAAAATCAACGTAAACAGCACTACAAACGGCACAAAGCACAGAACCATCAGGGTCAGTGCGTAGTTAAGCATCAGCATTGCAATCAGCACACCCACAACCACCATCATGTTCTTCATCAGCGTTACCAGAATGTTGGTGAACATGTAAGAAATGGCGTTGGGATCATTGGTGACTCTGGTCACCAGCTTGCCCACAGGAATGTTGTTCAGCTGGTCATGGGACAGCTGCTCGATGTGGGTAAAAATATCCAGTCGAATCTGAGACAGGATTTTCTGACCGGTTTTCTGTAAAATCATAGCCTGCGCATAGGTGCAAAGCAGGGATACGACCAGAACACCTGCATAAAGTCCTACCAGTGTATAGAGCTGCTTCAGCTGGAACTCTCCTTTGATCAGTCCCTGAATGTCACCGACAATCAGCGGAGACACCAGATCATAGCCGATGGACAGCACCATCACAAAGATAACCAGAACAAAGTTCTTCCAGTAGGGCTTGGCATACACCAGCAGCCGCCGGATGATCTCCATATCGGTCATGCTGCGCTCGTGCTCATCTTCCGTTTTCCGCTTCTTGAGTGCTGCATAGGCAACGAGGAACACAATCGAGAACGTGCCGATGATGGCACCTATAAGTAAAACAGGCAAATACTCACGCATGATGCGCTCCTCCTTCCTCTTCCAGTTTCTGCAGATCCACCATCTTGCGGTAGTCGGCATTGGATGTGTAAAGTTCGTCGTGGGTACCAACACCCATCAGCTTTCCATCATCGACAAACAGGATCTTATCCATCCGCTCGATGGTAGAGATCCGGTGGGCAATCAGGATGGTGGTCTTACCGGCACGGGTCTGGCGCAGGTTTTCCAAAATAGTGGTTTCGGTTTTGGTATCGACGGCCGAAACGGAGTCGTCCAAAATCAGAATAGGTGCATCCTTCATAAGGGCACGTGCAATGGAAATTCTCTGCTTCTGACCGCCGGAAACGGTAACACCCCGTTCGCCCAGCACCGTCTCATAACCATGCTGGAATTCCTGAATGTTGCCATCAACGTCCGCAAGTCTTGCCGCCTGCATCACAGCGCAGGTATTGTATTCCTCTGCGCCAAAGGCGATATTCTTTTCAATGGTATCAGAAAACAGGAAATTATCCTGAGGCACATAGGCGCAGTTTGCACGGACAGAGTTGATGGAAACATCATTAACATCGTGACCGTCAATAAACACCGTACCGTCAGGAATATTGTAGGTACGCAGCAGCAGATCCACCAGTGTGGACTTACCGGAGCCGGTTTTACCCACCAGACCCACATTTTCACCTGCGTGGATTTGAAAGGACACATTCCTGAGGATTTCCTGATCGCCGTCAGGATAGCAGAAGGTCAGGTTCTTAAACTCGATGTCACCTCTGACATTCTCAAGATCTGCAACACCCTCCCGGTCTACTACGTCCACCTTTGCATCCAGCAATTCTCCCAGACGATTGAGGGATGCCTTGCCACGGGAGGTCATATCAATCAGTTCCGAAACAGCCATAATGGGCCAAACAACTGCGTTGAAATAACCGATAAACTCCACCAGCTGACCGGCATTGAAGCGGCCCAAATACACAAGATAACCGCCGTAGCCCAAAATCACGCAGATAACGCTTTCAACGAACATGGTCACCAGGATTCGCAGCAGCACCGCAGACTTGGTGTGATCGATGTTTGCATCCTCATTTTCCACATTGAGCTTCTTAAATGCCAGCAGCTCCTTGGCTTCCTTAACAAAAGCCTTAATGACGGAAATACCCGAAAAGCTCTCCTGCGCAAAATCGGACATTTTGGAAAATGCCTCCTGACGGACATCCCACTTTTTCATCATGTATCTGCCCACCACCGTGGCAGAAGCCAGCAGCAGCGCCATGGGAATCAGAGACAGCAGAGTGAGCACCCAGTCCATCTTCCACATGTTGCTCACCGCAAGAACGCCCATCAGTACCGCATCAAAGAACATCATAATGCCCCAGCCGAAGCAGTCCTGCACGGTGTCCAGATCATTGGTGAACAAACTCATCAGATTACCGACCTTGTTGACCTGATAATATTCCCGGCTCAGATCCTTTGCATGGTCAAACATCCGATTGCGCAGATCAGCTTCCAGCTTGACAGCCGCACCGAGGAAACAGATTCTCCACAAGAAACGTCCGACAACAATGGCCATGACGATAAACACCATAGGCATACAAATGCGGTCTATCACCAGTTCCATATCAAAGGCCATCTGTACGCCATTGACCATGACAACACCGTTGTTGATGCCGTTGATTACCATACGGTAGAACTTGGGGATCTCCAGCTGGATGAAGTCAACCATACCCAGAGACAACAGGCCAAAAATTAACCAACCGGCGTACTTTAGATAGTACCGATTGATATGCTTACCGAATATCATAACGTTTTTCCCTTCTCTCTTCGATAATTTATTGCAGTATTATAGCATACGCCATTTTATTTCGCAATTCCCCCAACGCAATAAAGTTGCGTATGCAACAAAATTTTTATTTTATTTTTTACGCCTGCGAACCGGTCTGACGGGTGGTTTTGCCATTATGCGCCATAGACAGCAGGTTTTGCAAATTCTGTCGTGCGGTTTGGCAGGAACGGGGGCTTAATTCGTGGGTTTTCCCTCCTGAAAGTCAGGTACAATGATTGCACCATTTACTAGGGAGGAACAGCAATGCAATGCCAGAAGCTCAGAACGTACATGGAAACAGGCCGGGTCATGTTCCTGCCTGCCCGGGCCATCCGACCGAACCCATCCCAACCCCGAAAAATCTTTCAGGAGGAGTCGCTGAAGGAGCTGGCTGAATCCATCCGACTCCACGGGATTCTCCAGCCGCTATCTGTCCGCCGTGTCGGAGCCGCCTACGAGCTTATCGCCGGAGAGCGACGGCTCCGGGCGGCTCAGATGGTAGGACTGACCGAAATCCCCTGTCTCATTATGAGTATGGACGACCGTGAATCCGGTACCACCGCCATGGTCGAAAACATTCAGCGGCAGGATCTGGATTTTGTCGAAGAAGCCAGAGGCATCTCCTTTCTCATGACCCAGTGGTCTATGAGTCAGGAACAGATTGCCAAGCTTCTTGGCAAAAGTCAAAGTGCCATCGCCAACAAGCTCCGTCTTTTGCGCCACTCCCCGGAGGTACTGGACGCCCTTCGGGAGGGGAACCTGACAGAACGCCACGGCAGAGCATTGCTGAAACTGCCCACAGAGGAGGAAAAGCTGGCAGTCATCGCTGTCATTGTTGCGCAGGGCATGAGCGTTGCCCGAACAGAAAAGTACATCGAGGATCGTCTTATTAAAAAGGAGAACAAGCCCCCACGGGTCAATCTGGGTGCATTTTTAACGAACCTAAACCAATCTCTGGCAAAAATCCAGTCCTCCGGCATTGCCGCCATCTCCGAGCGGAAGGAAACCGAGGATAAGATCGTGCTGACCATCACCATCCCAAAATAAAAAATCGATTCAGCAGGCGGCGTGACTCCGGTCACGTCGTTTTTTCTCCCCCGCTGACATGATTGATTTTTAATAAAAACATGTTATACTCAGGTAAGATAGGTACCGAGCAAGCTGTTTAAGGGGTGAAACAATGCCAGAATACTATAATCTGCCTGTGCTGTTTACAGAAGAAGAGCGCAGAAGCTATGCCGCATGGGGCATCAAAAAATCAAAGGCACTCAAGCCTTTTGCAATCATTACCATTATCATCGACATATTGGTCGCACTTGGAACGTTTTTGTATTTTTTTCATGCAATGGGCGGTGCAAATAACCTTTTCCTCTATATAGCAACCTGGGGCGAGACGGCAGGCAGTGTTTCATACTGCATTGCGATTATTTTCACCATTCTGACGGTAAAGCCCCTCGACTGGATTTTGGATACCATCCTGAAAAAGCCCCAGCCTCCGAAAATGCTCCGCTTGGAGCCAACAGCGCAAGGGGTTCAGTATCAGCTGTTCCGTGAAAAAAAGCTCCTGAGCCAAGGACTTTTATCATGGAACGAATGGCAGTCAGCAGTTAATCATCTAACAAATCAGATTTGGATTGAACGGCAATGCCTGACCATCGGGGCAAACACAATCGAGAGCATCTATCCACGGGACAAGCGGCACAAATGGATGGATCACCCGGCAGAGAAGATTGTCGGAACCATTTCTCTTGGAAAGATCCAGAAAAATTTAGAAGGTTATCTGGCATCTCTGGAGGAACAGGAAAAGGAAGCAGAATGGCTGAAGCAAAACGGTCAAACAGTGTAATCACTGCATCTGCGCTATATAGAAAACAGGCAGTACCGGGACAAACAATCCCGATACTGCCTGTTCTTATTTTCTGGTTTTCTTCCGATTTTATAGATTGCCCACTTGGGGACATCCTATTTAGTAAAACAGCAAGCTGGACCATGTAACCACGTTGGAGCCATACTGAAAATCAATGCCGCAAGCTTCCAGCGTGGGAATCAGGTTAATTCCATGGCTTTCCACACAGGGGTGCATTTTCTCCGGCATCCGGCAGGGCTGTCCATCCAGATAGGCACACCGCTGGCAAAGGGTGCAGGCTTCCGTAGACAGCACATAAGGCTCTACCCCCTGCGCCCGCATCAGATTCCGTACCTGATTGGTGATTTCCTCGTGCTCCGGGCGTGTAGCCAGCGTTTCGTCGATGTTGGAGATATCACCAACCTCTGTGATAGTTGCAATCATCAGACAATTTTCGTAGCGCAGGCATTTTTCCTTACATTCTGCCACCGAGCCGACAGCAGGAGGACACGCCCAGGTTTTACCGCACATGGGGCACTCATGCTCACAAATCCAGCGAATCCGGTCGTTAAATTCCAGACTTTTGGGGTCGATTTCAAAATATCCGTACAGCGGCAGTTCCATCAGCTGGCTTTCCAGCAATTGCATATCCATCAGCGATTCTCCTCCAAAATTCTGGTACATCCCTCCAGCACGTCATCCCAGGTTTTTTCAAAATCCCCGGTATACCAAGGGTCTGCCACATCCCGGTTCAGCAGTGGCTGGCATTTTGCCGTATCCTTCAAAAGTCGCTTCAGGTACACGCCGTTGCTCCGATCCATGTAGTAAATACGGTCAAAATAATCGTAGTCCTTCTGCGTGATCTGGCGTGCCGCATGACCGTCACAGGAAATGCCGTGCTTTGCAAGCTCCCGTTTGGCAGGGGGATAGACCGAATTTCCGATTTCCTCCCGGCTCACAGCCGCAGAGTCGATTTCAAACCGATCCGCCACCCCAGCCTTCCGTACCAAATCCTTCATCACATATTCCGCCATTGCACTGCGACAAATATTGCCATGGCAGACAAATAGTATTTTTGTCATATCACAATTCTCCTCAAAATCCACGATTTGCGCTGCAACAGTTTTGGGGATTCCCCAAATTCGGAAGCCGCTGCTGACAAGGGCGCATCGTGGTATCTTGCCTCCGTCTTTGCACTGACTCTCTCCATTGCATAGAATGCGGTTTTTGTTGTTGCTCCAAAATGATGTAAAATTATACCACATTGGAGCTGGATTTACTACCGGGGATTTAAAAGCTGCTGGTTTTCCATGGCAGAAATTCGTTTTTCGCTTTATATATTATGCTTTCATAAATCCGCAGCAACCTATACTGGTCATCTGAATAAATCCTTGGGCTTCATAAAACCCTATGGTTTTTGGGGTGTTGTCCGTGGTCAGGACAATCTGACGAACAGCCTTAAACCGTTCCAGCACTTCCTTCATCAGCGCCGTGCCAATACCTTTCCGTTGGTACTCAGGAAACACAAGAATGTCCTGAATATACACAATGGTATACCCATCACCAACTGTGCGGATTACTCCCAAGAGTCGATCTCCATCATAGGCAGCAAGGGTGAGCAAGGAGTTCTGAAAGCCAGCTTTCAATGCGTCCGGATCATCTGTATAGGCTGTCCAGCCAACGCCGCTGTACAAGTTCAAAATTTCCTGTTCCTTATAGTTCTTATATTCTCTGATTTCCATATCAGTAACCTCCAATGATGTAATTTGAATGTTACTGAGCAATACGCAATCTCATCACACCTGCTCCTTCCTTTACTTTGTTGCTTCAATCCAACAATTCAACTCATACAAAGCTGTGCGGTTTGAGTCCCATTTCAGCTTTTTGACTGCTTCTTCGTAAGTTGTCCAAATATATTCCGTATGTTCAGAAGACAGCGAAACATTCTCTGTACATTCAAAACCAAATGTGTACTCAGGAATTACATAAGTGTCCGCATCCCAATTTTTGCGATGCTTCTCATGAATAACAGTAGCAGGCAAATAGGAAAGGCTTTTGAGTTTTTTCCAGTTTCCTGATTTTACGCCGCTTTCTTCAAAAGCTTCCCTTTTCGCAGCCTCTAATGGCGTTTCTTCATTTTCTCCGCCGCCGGCAATAAATTGCCATTGTCTCAAATCAGCACGATGAAAGATACAGTATAAGGGTGTATTGTTGGTTATTTTGTATGGAATCGCAAGGATCTGAAATGGCGCCCTCATTTCATTTTCTCCAATCTTCTTCTGACAGACCGTAAAAATACAGATCTGCCCAGTTGCCGTAGTGATCCTTCGTGTGGCTTCGTTGAATGTCCCCAAGCTGCATCCCCAGTTTTTTCATCAGACCGACAGATTTCACAGGATCAGTTGTTTCGGCAAAAATCTTATGTGCATGCAGCCAATTAAAAGCGCAGTCAATCACAGAGCTGCAAGCTTCATAGGCATAACCCTGCCGCCAATAGTTCCGGTTAAAAAACCATCCTATTTCATAGATGCCCTTCTCAAATTCATTGAACAGAATGTAACCAATCATTTTTCCGCTTTCCTTATGAACCGCCGCAACTGCACCGTTGCGCCCAATGCAGAATTCATTCAAAAACTTTTTCGTCTTTTCAAAGTCATATGCCGGTTCACAGTTCTTCATAGTTTCTTCATCGCCCAATATCTCGTAAAGATCAGACGCGTCATCCATCAAAAAGTCACGCACAAGTAAACGAGTTGTTTCTATATTCATCTTTGATTCACTTCCTTTATCTATTACGTCGATGTAAGGATATAACAGAATGGTTTCATGCAGTATCGCTTAATCACCCATGATTCTACTGTGGAGCATACGCAATCCATCATATTTCTCCGAATAATACACACAGATTTAATTGCATTTTATCATACTCTGTCCCCATTTTCCACGGTATTTCAGCAAATTCTCGTTCTGTGTCACTTTAGATAAACTAAATATGCCTAATGGCACCAAAATAAAACCAAAACATGATCCGCCATCTTGATAGTCTCAAAATACTGTGGTAAAATAAACACCTAAATTTAAAAAGAAATCAGGCGTAATAATATGAAAGAGAAAAAAAACCTGAATATTTGGACGATTCTCTCTGTAATCATCTGCGTAATACTATTGGCGGCAGAAGGGTTGGCCATCTTCAGAATCTGGAAGCTCAACATGATTCCCATGAAATATCTGGCAATCATCCTTCCTGTCATGGCGGTCATCACCGTACTGCTGATAATTTTTCTGTTCCCTCGGTCCGGAAAATACCAGAAGAACAAAAAACACGTTGCACAGATCATTGCCTGCATTCTGTCTCTGGTCATGGCATGTGGATGCTTTTTTAGCTATGACATTCTCTCCAAGGTGCACAAAACCTTCGACACGATTACAACAAAGCCCACTGTTACCACGCAGATCGGTGTTTATGTTCTGGCAAATACGCCGGCTCAAACTCTGGAGGATGCAGCAGGTTACACCTTTGGTTTTACAGACTCCCGTGAGGGTGAAAACGCCAGAGCTGCCTTGTCTGGGATTCAGGAAACCCTTGGTTCCACCGTTAAAGTAAACAATTTTGATACTATTTTCTCCATGATCGACGCTTTGTACGCAAATGACGTACAGGCTATCATTTTGGACACCGCATACCTGAGCATTTTGGAAGAAGCCGAAGGATATTCAAATTTTGCCGACAAGGCCCGGCTTCTGTACCAGTATTCCATCTCTGACCCCGTTGACCTGAACAAAACTCCTGACAGTACCCAGCCCACTGATGTCACCATGCCGGAACCTACTGCCGAACCAGCTGATGATCTTTATGCTCCGTTTGTTGTCTATCTGAGTGGTTCCGACACTCGCTCTGCTGTCCTTGCAAAGAGCAGAAGTGATGTGAATATTCTGGCTGTTGTCAATCCCAAAACCAAGCAGATTCTTCTGGTAAACACACCCAGAGATTACTACATTCCCAATCCTGCCGGCAAGGGTGCTCTGGATAAGCTGACACACTGCGGCAATTACGGTGTGGACTGTTCTATGAAGGCTCTGTCTGATTTGTACGGCTGCCCCATTTCCTACAACGCACAAATCAATTTTACCGGTTTTGAAACCCTGATTGACGCAATCGGTGGCATTTCGATTTACTCTGAAAAGGGCGACGGTGTCTACCTCAAAGCCGGTGAAAACCGCATGAACGGTAAGCGTGCCCTTGAGTTTGCTCGGAATCGTTATTCCTACGCTGCCGGTGACCATGCCCGTGGTAAGCACCAGATGCAGGTAATCACCGCCATAGTGGATAAGCTGACCAGCGGTTCTGCCATTGCGAACTATTCCAAGATTCTGGACAGTCTGCAAGGTATGTTTGTGACCAGCATGCCCAGTGAAACCCTTTCTGAGTATATCAAAATGCAGCTTTCCGATATGGCGCACTGGGATGTTTTCTCCTACGCCGTCACCGGTACGGGCAGCTCCAAGGTTACCTACTCCATGCCCGGTATGCACGCTTCTGTCATCATCCCTGATAAAGGAAGCGTCGCACGTGGCTCCGAGCTGATCGATCAGGTTTTGAACGGCAATACCCTGACCGCAGCTGATGTGGCTGAGAAGCCCAACAAATAACGCAAAACCAAAACCGACTCCGAATGGAGTCGGTTTTTATATACACCATAGTTCAGCCTTTAGATTTCTGGTGAAATGCAAAAAAACCACACCCACCGATACTGCCGATGGATGTGGTTTCTTTTTTGCATCAGCCCTCCGCCAATGCTGCGCCCAGTGCTTTGCAGGCATCGGTAGCCTCACTGTCAGGTGCTTCCTGACAAATGACGCTGTCGCAAACCAGAACGGCTCCTGCATCTCTGCAGGTTTCCTCCCAGTTGCGCATCCATTCTCCATCACCCCATCCGTAGGAGCCAAACAGGGCGATATCCTTATCCTTCAGATGGGACAGGCAAGCCGAAAACATGGGCTCAAATTCATCTTCCTCCAAAACCTCAGCACCCATGGCAGGGCAGCCAAAGGCGATGGCATCATAGCAATCTACAATAACAGGTGCAAATTCAGAGACCGCCATAAGCGCAGCTTCTGCTCCGTGAGCCTTTACGCCCTCGGCTACAGCCATAGCCATTGCTTCTGTATTACCTGTTCCACTCCAATAAATAACTGCAACTTTACGCATAATTTCATTCAACCTTTCATGACAATTATATCAACCGGCTACGGTCAGCCGTTCGATGCTTTTTCCTTTTTCCCACTGTGAACAGTAGATCCTCGTGCATTTTTTGTACATTGCAAAGGTCTTTTGGGCAGCAACTTCGTCGCCGTACACCTTCCAGCAGCCAACGCACTTATGCTCACAGGCGTGATTACTGATAAAACCGCACACGTCCTCAGGAGGGTATCCCAAAAACAGTCCGACCTCATGGGGAAATTCTTCGGCGGAGTGAAGTCTGTGAATCAGACGAACAATGCACAGATCTGCTTTTTCCGGATGATATCCATTTTCCTCCAGCAGTCTGCGTGCCCGTTTATCATCAAAATCTCTCTCAAGTGCTCTGGGACGATACACATAAATCAGCGCCTTGCCATTTTGCACCCGAAGCGGAAGGATACGCAGTCCTTTGGGAACCAGTTTCTTGTTCAGCCGCCGGATTTCGGCGATTAAATCCGATTTAGACGCACAACCGCAGGAAAACAGATTGCCCGTCTTTAGTCCTGCCAGTGTGGGGGAACAATTACGGATCAGGAGTTCTTCAGACATACAAATTCCTTCTTTCCAGTTAGCAGCCGCTAACTACACGTTTTAGGTATCGGAGGTGCAGCTTGTGCACCTCCGAAATAATTTAGTGACAGCAGTGGCCGGAATCGCTTGGGCTGTGGCATCCGCAACAGCCGCCGCAGCTGGCACAGTTACCTGTACAGCCCCCACCCTGCTTTTTCTTTTTCCACAGAGAACGTACAGAGAAACCGACCGCCACAAGGAGTACGGCAATGACAATGATATCTCCAAACGTAGGCATAGAAAGCTCCTTTCTGATTAGCTGCGCTCCACAGAATACTGGCTAAGAGTTTCGGATTTATCAGGCTTGTAGCCCTTACGAACCAGCAGGTAAACCAGGCACAGCAGTGCTGCGATAGCTACAACAGTCAAAACACCGAAGGTAGCTTCGCCGGTGAACAAGCCGCCGATCTGATAGACGATCATGGCGATGACATAAGCAAATACACACATATAACCGATAGCGAATGCAGTCCACTTGTGGTTGTTCATCTCTCTCTTGATGGCGCCCATAGCAGCAAAGCAGGGTGCGCACAGCAGGTTAAAGATCATGAAGCTGTAGGCAGTGACAGCACCGAAATCCCGAGCAACCAGAGGCCAGATTTCCTCACCGTTTTCGCTGAGCTCGCCAGCGTAGTGGTACAGAATACCAAAGGTGTTAACCACGTCTTCCTTGGCGACCAAACCGGTGATACTTGCAACGGTTGCCTTCCAGGCCATGTCACCCATCCAGCCCAGAGGATAGAAAATCCATGCGATGCTGTTGCCGATTGCAGCCAGCAGAGACAGGTTCTGATCGTCCACAGGCCCGAAAGCGCCATCAACAATGCCGTAGCCCTTCAGGAACCACAGGATGATGGAGGACAGCAGGATCACAGTACCGGCACGCTTGATGAAGCTCCAGCCACGCTCCCAGGTAGCACGCAGGAAATTGGAAGGAACAGGCATGTGGTATGCAGGCAGCTCCATAACAAAGGGAGCAGGCTCACCGGCAAAGGTCTTAAATTTCTTCAGAATGATGCCGGAAACGACAACTGCAGCAATGCCGATGAAGAATGCAGAGGTTGCCACCAGAGGAGAATTTCCAAAGATAGCACCGGCAAATAGGCCGATAATAGGCATCTTAGCGCTGCAGGGAATGAATCCAGTGGTCATGATGGTCATTTTACGGTCACGATCCTGCTCAATGGTACGGCTTGCCATAATGCCGGGAACGCCGCAGCCGGTAGCCACCAGCATAGGAATAAAGGACTTACCGGACAGGCCGAAACGGCGGAACAGACGGTCCATGATAAATGCAACACGAGCCATGTAACCGCAGTCTTCCAGCAGGCTCAGCAGCAGGAACAGCACCAGCATCTGAGGCACGAAGCCCAGAACAGCGCCCACGCCGGCTACAATACCATCCATAATCAGACCGTACAGCCAGCCACTGACACCCAATGTGGTGAGCAACTGATCAAAGAGATTGGGAACCCATTCACCAAAGAGGACCTCGTTGGCCCACTCGGTAGCCATGGTACCAACACTGATCTTCCATTTACCCATGGCAATGGCATAAATCAGGAACATGAGGCCCGCAAAGATAGGCAGTGCCAGGAAGCGGTTGGTAACAATGCGGTCGATCTTATCGGAGGAGGTCATCTTGCCTGCGGTCTGCTTCTTATAGCAGCGCTTCATAACCTGACCGATATAGACGTAACGATCATTGGTGATGATGGACTCAGCGTCATCATCCAGTTCTGTCTCCACAGTATCGATGTCTGCCTCGATGTGTGCCTTGACGTCGTCTGCCAGCTTCAGCTGCTCCAGAACCTTTTCGTCTCTCTCAAAAATCTTGATGGCGTACCATCTCTGCTGCTCCTCAGGCATGTTGTGGACAGCCGCCTCTTCGATGTGTGCAATGGCATGCTCCACAGAACCGGAGAAGGTGTGCATAGGAACAGTTTTGCCGCTTTTTGCAGCCTCAATGGCAGCTTCCGCAGCGTTCATAATGCCGTCGCCCTTTAGTGCAGAGATTTCAACAACCTGACAGCCCAACGCCTTAGACAGCGCATCAGTCTTGATGATGTCGCCTCTCTTGCGAACCACGTCCATCATGTTGACAGCCACAACCACAGGGATACCCAGTTCCGTCAGCTGTGTTGTTAAGTACAGGTTGCGCTCCAGATTGGTGCCGTCTACGATGTTCAAAATCGCATCGGGACGCTCGCCGATCAGATAATTACGAGCCACAACCTCTTCCAGTGTGTAGGGGGACAGTGAGTAAATACCGGGCAGGTCCGTGATGGTCACGTCACTGTGCTTCTTGAGCTTACCCTCTTTTTTCTCAACCGTAACACCGGGCCAGTTACCAACATACTGGTTGGAACCGGTCAGTGCGTTAAACAGTGTGGTCTTGCCACAGTTTGGGTTGCCCGCCAGGGCAATTCTAACTTCCATGATAACTCCTTCTTTCCGTTAGCATGCGCTAACCTACAATCAAATCATAAAGCGAGCCAACCTCGCCTATTTCGATGGAATCCATCGAGTTGTGACCCCGCAGGATCACTTCATCGGCGTAAACTCGCTTTATCAGGCGTTGTCGTCTACGACCTCGATCTTTTCAGCATCCGCCTTACGGATGGAAAGCTCATAGCCTCGCACTGTGATTTCGATGGGATCTCCCAGAGGAGCGACCTTGCGTACAAACACTTCAACGCCCTTGGTAATGCCCATATCCATAATGCGCCGCTTGACGGCACCTTCACCGTGGAGCTTTACGACCTTGGCGGTCTCTCCGATTTTCACTTCCCGAAGTGACTTCATAACTCATCTTCCCCTTTTCTTTGATTCAAATATATCCCTGTCACCAGGATCAAATCATAATTTTCTGTGCCATTTCCTGACTAATCGCAACACGGGACTCCTTGACCTTAACGATCAGATTTCCACCGATACTATTAACCACAGACACGGTTGTTCCGGCAACAAAGCCCAGATTTTCCAGATGCTTTTTTGTTGCAGGCTTTCCGCCGACCTTCTGGATGATATTTTCTTCACCGATATCTGCAAACGTAAGCGGCATCATAGTTACACCCCTTTTTCATGGTGATATCAAAAAGTTAGCTCTAGCTAACTTATCAGCTATAAAATGGGTTAGCATCAACTAACCCTGTGTTATAATAACCGCTCTCCCTCTCTTTGTCAAGTATTTTTTCATATATTACCACCTGCATCTTTTTCAAAAATCCCCCTGAACCAAAAACCGCCGACCCGATTTGTTCGGGTCGGCGGTTTTTGAATTACTCCACAGATGTTACGGGGTAGCCCTGTGCTTCCACAGTAGCCTTCAGCGTGTCATTGGAGACCTCTGCCTTCAGGGTAACCACAGCGGTACCTGCCTGATGGCTGACAACCGCTGCCTCTACCTGCTCCATTTCCTCCAGAGCCTTCTTCACACGGCCTTCGCAGTGGGGGCACATCATGCCCTGAATGTGAATTGTTCTTTCCATAATTTGTTCCTCCTGTTTATTAGATTTATGATGAATTTTTCTATCATGCTTTGGGTTATACAGATCAAAGAAGTTGAGCCGCAGTGCATTGGATACCACGCAGAAGCTGGACAGGCTCATAGCTGCTGCGCCGAACATGGGATTCAGCTGCCAGCCAAGGACGTGAATAAACACGCCGGCAGCCAGAGGGATACCGATGGCATTGTAGAAAAATGCCCAGAACAGATTTTCGTGAATATTCCGCAGCGTTGCTCTGCTGAGGCGGATCGCCACAGGCACATCCCGAAGCTGGCTTTTCATCAGAACGATATCCGCAGCATCCAGTGCCACATCTGCACCGGCACCGATGGCAATACCCATATCAGCACGGGTCAGCGCAGGCGCATCATTGATGCCATCACCGACCATAGCCACCTTACCCTGACGCTGCAGGCGGCGAATGGTTGCTTCCTTGCCGTCAGGCAGAACGCCTGCGATCACTTCATCCACGCCTGCCTGCTTGCCGATGGCGTTGGCAGTGCGGGGATTGTCGCCTGTCAGCATGACAACCCGGATGCCCATATTTTGCAGCTGGCGAATTGCCTCGGGACTGTCCTCCCGAATCACGTCTGCAACAGCAATCATACCGCACAGCTTGCCGTCATAGACAAACAGCAGCGGTGTCTTTCCTTCGTCAGCCAGTTCTGCAGCCTTAGCCTGAACCCCAGGCAATACGGAAATCTGAGATGCAACATATCCCAAGCTGCCGCCCAGCAAGGTCTTGCCACCCAGCACAGCGGTCAAGCCATTGCCCGGCAATACCCGGAATCCCTCCACAGGCTGAGGAATCGTTCCACGCTCCTGCGCCTTGACCAAAATTGCCTTGGCCAGAGGATGCTCGCTCTTCTGCTCCAGCGCATAGGCCAGAGATAGGAGGGTATCCTCGTCAAATCCCTCTGCGGGAATCATGTCAATGACCGCAGGCTGCCCCTGAGTGATGGTGCCGGTTTTATCCAGAACGACTGTATCAATTTTGCCGGTTTCTTCCAAAGAGACGGCAGTCTTAAACAAAATGCCATTTTTTGCACCCTTGCCGTTGCCAACCATGATTGCCACGGGAGTAGCCAAACCCAGTGCACAGGGGCAGCTGATTACCAGCACCGAAATACCCCGTGCGAGTGCAAATCCGACCGTTTCGCCCATCAACAGCCACGCAGCTATTGTGATAATTGCGATAGTAATAACCGCAGGCACGAAAATGCCGGAAACCTTGTCAGCGATTTTTGCAATAGGTGCTTTGGTGGCAGCAGCATCACTGACCATCTGAATGATCTGAGAAAGGGTGGTGTCCTGACCCACACGGGTAGCCTCGCACCGCAGGAATCCGGACTGATTGACCGTGGCAGCAGATACGCCGTCCCCAGCCGCTTTGTCCACAGGAATACTCTCACCGGTGAGGGCACTTTCATCCACAGCAGCTTCGCCTTCGATCACAACACCGTCAACAGGAATATTCTCGCCGGGACGCACTACAAAGATATCGCCCTTGCGAACCTGTTCGATGGGAACCACCACTTCTTTTCCGTCCCGCACCACAGTCGCCGTCTTGGGAGCCATTTTCATCAGGCTCCTGAGTGCGTCGGTGGTTTTGCCCTTAGAGCGAGCTTCCAGCATTTTTCCCACAGTAATCAATGCCAAAATCATAGCAGCGGACTCAAAATAGAACTCGTGAACCAGCTCATGGGCTGCTTCCATCTGTCCCATAGCCTGATAGTGGCTCATGCCGAACAGAGCAGCTGTACTATATACAAATGCAGCAACAGAGCCCAGCGCAACCAGCGTGTCCATATTGGGAGACCGATGGAGCAAACCCTTGACACCGCTGATGAAGAATTTCTGATTGATGACCATGACGATGGCTGACAGCAGCAGCTGAATGAGTCCCAGAGCTACCGGATTATGCTCCAGTGCAGCAGGCATGGGCAGCCCCCACATATGACCCATGGAAAAATACATGAGCACCAGCAAAAATCCAACAGAGGAAACAAATCTTCGCTTCAAAACAGGTGTATCCCGGTCTTTCAGCGCATCATCAGAAGGAGCGGCTGTTTTTTCCGCACCCTTGACCGCCGCACCATAACCGGCCTGTTCCACAGCCGAAATGATTTCCTCAGCAGAAACATCGCCTTCTACGCCCATGGAATTGGTCAGAAGGCTGACAGAACAGCTCTCTACACCGGGCAGCGCAGATACCGCCTTTTCAACCCGGGCTGAGCAGGCGGCGCAGCTCATGCCGGTAACATCGTATTGCTTCATAAAAACTCCTTCCTCGCCAATCTCACTTCATGAGTTTTGATAGTATATCCAACAAATCATCAATAACTTCGTCATTACCCTGACGGATATCATTTGCCACACAGCCACGGATATGACTGTCCAGCAACTCCCGGTTAAACCCGTTGATAGCGGCTGCAGCGGCAGCACTCTGAATCAGGACATCAGTACAATAGGCATCATTTTCAATCATACCCTTAATGCCCCGAATCTGTCCCTCTATCCGTGAAAGTCGGTTAATCAGTTTTTTGCGCTGTTCCTCCGAACGGTTGGTTTTTTTATCATGACAACATTCACTCATTGCTGCATCTCCTCAATTTTCATACCCCCTAGGGGTATACTCATTATACCCCCCACCCCTATTCTTGTCAAGTCCCAATCCGGAGATGAAACAATACTATTTAATGGATTCAAAAAAGTTCAAAAAATTTTTTAAAATTCGTTTACGAGAACTTGTAAAATCAATTCGGGCACGTTAAAATAAAATCATATCTTGTATTACTTTCCATTGCAGAGTTTCAACTTTAACAAAACGGAAACGCCTGCCAGCCAGAAGGTGATTCATTTTAGAATGGATGGCAAGCGCTCTTCCTGTTTCCACCCCCAAGCCATGAAGCTCTCAAATGGCAAGGAATTACAAAGAAACGATAAAGGAGAGATAGATCATGTTTTGCACAAACTGCGGTCACGAACTAGATGACGATGCCGTATTCTGTGAACAGTGTGGTACACAGCTCACACCGGAGCAGGAATCAGAATCGGTCTCAGCACCGGTTTCACCCCCGGCTGCCAACACCCCCGGCAAAGGAACTGAGGTTGTCAACAAAATGCTTCAATATGTCAAGGAGAACAAGAAGCAGGTTGGAATTATCGCCGGTATTATAGTTGTTGTTGCTGTAATCGCAATCTTCCTGGCAACCAGACCACTGACAGTGAAGCTTGACAAATACGTATCGGTAGAGTTTGACGGCTGCGACTCTGTGGGCACTGCTCGTGTTCATTTTGACGAGAAAGCCTTCTGCGACGACTACGGACAGAAAATCAAATACATCGGTTCCGACAAATCATACGCATCACTGATCGATGATTCTGCATGCCGGTTGCTATTGGGCACAAATATTGACGGTAATCTTGACAAGGATAATGACCTGAGCAACGGCGACAGCATTGTCTACCAATGGCACTGTGACGACGAGGAAGTCAAGAAAAACTTTGGTGTCCGCCTGTCCTACAAGGATATCACCTTTACGGTAGAAGGCCTTGAAGAGCCCGAGTCAGTAGATCCATTTGCAGAATTGGAGCTGGAGTATCACGGTATTGCACCGAATGCCGAGGTTCGTCTGCACAACAACTCCGATGCTCCCTATAAATATGATCTGAATTATGAAGCAGTCCCCAACTCAGGTCTGAGCAATGGCGACACCATTACTGTTTCTGTACCTTATGCCGATACAGAGGAATTTAAGCATGAGCTTCTGAAGCGCCATGGTATCGCACTGACGCAGACTTCCAAAACCTACACAGTCGAGGGACTGGAGGCCTATGTATCTTCCCTCTCCGGTATCAACGAAGAAATGCTTGAAAAGCTGAAAAACCACGGTACCGATATTCTCAATGCGGATGTAGCCAAGAACTGGGCTAAAGAATGTACCCTGAAGGAAGCAACCTATCTTGGCAATTACCTCCTGATTCCCAAAAACTCCTCCGGATATAACAACCGTAACATCCTGTATCTGGTTTATCAGGTCAACGCCGCTGTAACCATTCCCGATGAAGAAATTGATGAGACTGTGTCCTATTACTATGTCATCAGTTTTGAAAATCTGATTGCAGCCGCTGATGGAACCGTAAGCACCGATCTCGACCGATATCGCACATGTGATAACCGATTTGCAAAGGAATTGGGCAATCATCGGTACAGCTTCAAGGGCTTTGAGACTTTGGACGAAGCCTTTAAGCAGTGCGTCACCGTAAACGTAGATCGATACACCTATGAATCCAGTGTAACAACAGAATAAGAAAGAGAGGAATTTATTATGGCATTTTGCAGATATTGCGGACGAGAATTAGAGGACGGAGAAGTATGCAGCTGCCGTCAGGAGACCACCACTTCCACAGAAGCACCTTCCGAATCCCCGGTTAACGGATCAAAAGCTGCTCCTTCCGCTGAGCAGGTAAAAAGCATTGCCCTGAACGTTTGGAGTAAGTTCGTTGCACTACTGAAAGCTCCTGCCACCGGCAGTGCTGCATATGTACACGAAGGTGACCTGACAGCTTCAATTTCCTTCATTGTTGTGCACGCCCTGTGCTCAGCCATTTTTGCAGCACTGTGGATTGGCAAGCTGAACGGCATTGTTGCAATGGGCGGCAGCTTCACATCCAGTCTGAAATTCTCCGGCGTAGGTGCCTTTTTCCAGACCATTGCATACTCCCTCATTCTGGCTGTGATCCTTGCAGGTCTTTTTATGGGCGGTGCCAAATTGCTGCACGTGCAGCTTCGTTTCCAGGAGGCACTGGCTATTGCATCCATGCGCTCCGTCATTTCCATTCCCGTGGTGCTGGTCAGCTGCATCCTGATGCTGTTCAGCGCACCTGTGGGCGTTGTATGCTTCTATGGCATTGGCGCACTGGCTGCTGCATGCTTCCTGATGCTTGCAGGCGAATCCATCGGTAATCTGAGCCGTGATCGCAAGGCATATCTGGTAACAGCTGTCATTGTCGTATTTGTTGTCGTTTTCGCTCTGCTCGCCAAGCTGGTTCTGAAGAACTATATTCCCTCCAACATTGGTAATTTGTTCTCCTTTGGCAGCATGTTCAGATAATCTTTTCTGAAATCTCAACATTTACAGCACTGAGTTATACCCATTTCGCTAACAAAAACCGAGAAAAGCGTATTGCTTTTCTCGGTTTTTTCTTTCACTTTACCGCTTTCCCTCAGACATGAAAGCGGTCATATTCCTCGTAGCAGTCCAGACACAGCTTCTTGCCTCCAGCCAGTCGAATCCAGTTTGCTCCGGTGGTTTCGCCACAGCACTCACAGACATAGGAGTCAAACAGTCTTGCCTGTTCGGGCAGCCGGATGGTGGTTTCCTTTACCTCAAACATCTCCTCCGGTGTCTGTGCCTGATAGTAGGCAAAGGACTGCTCCTTGGTCATTCCCTCCGGACGGGGCTTCAGCATCAGACGGAAAGACTTTCCGGTTTCCCGGTTATAGAAGGAAAAAGCCTGCTTGCCCCGCATATGAAACAGCAGATTACCCTTACCAATGCTGCACCCCAGAATTGCCTGAATCGCATCGATACCGCAGGCATCATTTTCCGCAATACATACAACACCCTCATTGTGAGAAAAGCTCACACCCAGCAGCTCCATAGCATAAAGACTTGCCTTGTATCCGATGGTAAGGCCGCCGCACTCATGTCCATGAAATGCCACAGCTTTTTTCCACAGTTCCTTGTTTTCATCCAACATTATTTCTTCCTCCTCAATCCACTTGCACCATGCTTTGGCCATTGACCTCCACAACCTGTGCATTCACCTTGTAAACATCCAGCAACGCCTGACGATCCAAAACCGATTTGTCGCCGCAGCGGTAAATCTCTCCCTGCCGAAGAAGCAGGAAGCGATTGCAAAAACGCAGCGCAAGATTCAAATCGTGAATCACCACAATGGCTGTAATTCCCTTTTCTCGGCAGATATCCTGCACGATTTGCAGCACCTGATACTGGTTTTGAATATCCAAACTGCTGGTAGGCTCATCCAGCAGCAGAACCTTTGGCTGCTGTGCCAACGCTCTTGCCAGCATAACCTTTTGGCGTTCGCCGCCGGAAAGCTGGCTCAGGAATCTGCCACGTAAATGAGATATTCCCAGCTGATCCATAGCATCGTGGACGATCATATGATCCTCCTCCGTAAAGCCCCATTTCATATAGGGTCTGCGCCCCAGCATAGCGATGTCGTGAACCGTCATCTGGGTACTGGGCACACTCTGAGCCACAAAAGCCACCCTCCGAGCCAATTCCCGACGGTCAAGAGACAGCAAATCATCCCCGTCCATCATGATTTTTCCGCTGTCCGGGGTCAAAATCTTGTTGAAGCACTTGAGCATGGTGCTCTTTCCCACACCGTTGTTGCCCAGAATTGCCAGAAATTCTCCATCGCTGACAGAAAAGCTCACACCATGGAGCACCTGATGTCCGCCCTTATATTTGTATTTTAAATTCTCGACTTGAATCATTCCCGGTTGCCTCCCTTAAAGAGAAGATACAAAAACAGCGGACCACCCAGGAAGGATGTAATGGCACCGATAGGCAGAATCACTGGGCTGATTACCACACGGGCAAACAAATCGCCCAGCAGAAGCAGCAGCGCACCTGCCATCGCAGAGCCGGGCAGCAGGTAAACATGGTTGTTGCCCACCACCATACGGACAATATGCGGAGCCACCAAGCCGATAAAGTTGATCAGTCCGATGTAGGACACCACGATAGACGCCGTCACACAGCATAGAATCATGTTGACCATTGTCAGTTTTCGGACATTGATGCCGAGGCTGACAGCTGTTTCTTCGCCGCTGAGCAAGGCATTAAAATCCCATCGATGGAGGATAAAAAAGGCACTGACGCACACAACTACCACTGCCATTTTTCCCACATCCGCCCAGTCGGTGTTTCCAAGATTGCCAAAGGTCCAGAACACCAGCGTGCTCAGCTCCACTTCGTCAGCAAAATACTGCATCAGCGTGGTAGCACCGGTAAACATGGAACTGATTGCCACACCTGCCAGCACGATTCCCTCCGGAGAAACCTGACGGAACCGGCTCAGTCCCAAAATCACAAGTGCAACAGCCATGCTACCGGAAAAGGCGCACAGCGGAATGGTCACGCCGCCAGCACCGGCAGACGCACCCATATGCAGCACAATGATGGCAAAAGCCGCACCGAAGCTGGCACCTTGAGAAACGCCCAGTGTAGACGCAGAAGCCAGCGGATTTCGCAGAATTGCCTGCAAGACGCATCCGGTGATACCCAGTCCCGCACCGGCGACAATAGCGGTACAGATGCGGGGCAGCCGATTGTTGCGCACCACCAGATTGATCCGGGGATCTGCTGCCCTGCCAAATACACCCTTTATAAGCTCCACTACCGGCGTATCATAAGAACCTGCCCGTAGTGCCAGAAGAAAGCCGACTACTAAAAGGACAAATAATCCAATCAGGAAACTAACGCTGCGCACCTGATTTTTCCGATACGCTGGATCGAAACCTTTATTCTCCAAGCTTGAGTGCTCTAAACTCATAACCGGCCTCCTTCAGGTCGTTATAAGGATTGCTGCCCAGAAGCATGGTAAAGATCTCTCCGGCTTTTTCCTCCATGTTCACATCTGCAAACTGCTCAGGATAGAGAACTGTTGCCGCATAATAGGCATCTGCCAGCATGGTATCCAGATTCACCGCATGAGAGCGGAAGGAAATCTGGGAGTAGACACGGCCTTCCTTTACAGCGGTCAGGCTGTTATAGAAATCAGGATTCTTTTTGTAATCCTCTGCAATCAGCTCCATGCCGTTAAAGTCAAGGAAGATCACATCGGGATCCCATGTCAGCACCTGCTCGGTATCGATGTCAAATGCCTTGGTCTGACCTGTGGTATCCGCCAGATTGTCAGCACCGATCAGCACAAAGGGACCATAGTTTGCCTCTGTTCCCTCAAAGCCGTGGCTTCCCTTAAAGGAAACACCGCCCACATAAACACTGGGCTTCTTGGAGACATTTGCTATACGCTCGTTCAAATCCTTCTGGAGCTTATCGAGGTAATCACACAGCTCCTCGGCTCGATCCTGCTTGCCGTAAAGCTCACCCAGAATACGGAAGGTTTCAAAAGTAGCATCTTCTAACGCAGTATCGTTGTAAGCCAACATGACAACAGGAATACCGGTTTTGCGCTGCAATTCTTCCGCATTGGTATTGGAGAAGGTACCCAAAACAATGACCTGAGGATTGACGTTGATGATTTCCTCCACGAACGGATCGCCATTTCCGCCAATGACAGGCAGCTTTTCCAGCTTATCAAAGTTTACATAATTATAGAGCCGACGCAGGCTGGACTTGGCTTCATAGTCCTCAATGCCGACTACCAGATCTGCCGCCTGCATATAGCAGGTGTAGCGCAGCGCACCAACACCTACACAAACCACACGCTCCACCTTTTCAGGTATTTCCACCTGTCGTCCGGCAGCATCGGTAATGGTGCGGGTTTTCGTTTCCGTAACGGAGTCCTTTGGACCGGAGCATGCACAAAGGCTCAAAATCACGGTCAATGTCAGCATAAATGCAACAAATCGTTTCATGTCATCATTCCTTTACAAGTTATGCCGACATTTTACCAAATCACATATGGATCTACAAGCCGGGGAGGGGGATATTCTTGTAAAAAATCAGGGTTATGCACCATCCAGCTCCCGTTCATTGTCCAAATTTACCTAAAAAATCCCGGATGGAAAAACCATCCGGGATTTGAAGATCAGGAGGGAATGTTCTCCTTGACAATAACAAAGCCATCCACCAGATTTGCCATTTCAAGATTACCTTCAATGGCCACCTGACGCTCCATCAGGTCTGTCAGGATCACAACGCCGTCACGGCATTCAATGCTCATGACATTTTTCATTGCGATGGTCTCCGGGGACTTTGTGTTCTTATAAACAGTAGACAGACACATAATAACACTCCTTTGATTTTCAGACGCAAACCGATACCCGGCAGCAAGGGCAGAACTTACTTAACGTCCATGCTTGCCAAAACTGTGGACAGACGCATGTTTCCCTTTTCAAAGTCAGATACAGCAGCCATGACCTGCTCGTAAGCAATGTGGCTGCCGGCCTTATCCAGCTGGACAGCCAGATCAGCCAGTTCCTTGGCATGAGCAGCATTGTGACCAACCATGTACTTCATCAGAGCCATCAGCTCCTCCATGGGGGTGTGCTCGCAGGGCGTACCGCAGTGGTCACAGCTATGGCTGCACTCATGGTCATGAGTGTGCTCATGATGGTGCTCATGGGTATGCTCGTGCGTGTGCTCATGGGTATGACCGCCGATATGATCGTGATCCATATGCATAATAAAAATCTCCTTCGTTTTTCTTTTTATTATAGTCCTCCGAGGCAATGATGTCAAAACATTTATTTTTGCCAAGAATCCCCCCTACGGGCTTGCGGAGCATCAAAAAATAAGATATAATGTCAAAAAGACGCACGCAAGGAGGCATGACAGCATGGCAGAACAACTCGAACACGATCACGCATATCTACACGCCCACGGCATTGCCCACTCCCATGGTCATGTCCATGAAAACCAGAAGGCAGTCATCAATCGTCTGGCTCGTGCCATCGGTCACTTAGAAAAGGTCAAGCATATGGTAGAGGAAGGACGGGACTGCTCTGAAGTTCTGGTTCAGTTGGCAGCAGTCCGTTCCGCCATCGATAACACCGGCAAAGTAATTTTGCAGGATCACATGCGCCACTGCATGGTAGATGCTGTCGCCGCCGGGGATACCGAAGCCATCGACGATCTGTGTCACGCCATTGAAAAATACATGAAATAACCCTAACCGGCGCACCCAAATCAGGTGTGCCGGTATTTTATTGTTTTCCCATATCCAACAGCACGCAAAACCGCCGGAACTTTCGTTCCGGCGGTTCACTTTATTCTTCATGCTCCAGTGTCTGTCCTAAGTCACGGTAGGGAGAATCCATCGGAGTTGACGTTGCAGCTTCCGACTGATACTTTCCCACGACCTTGGATGCCATATCCACAGACAGCAACGTACCTGCACCGGCTACGCAGCCTCCGGGACATGCCATACCCTCCAGCAAATAACCGTTGTACTTGCCTGCCTTGGCTAACATCATCAGCTTACGGCAGTCACGCAGTCCCTCCGCACGAGCGGTGTTGATTTGAAGATCCGGATGGGTCTCGTGAACCAAATCTGTAACCGCCTTGGCGACACCGCCGGCGACAGCAAAACCACGGCCCGCTGCCGTACCTTCGTCCAATCCTTCCATCGGCTCAATGGTCTCAAAATCGACTTCCTTGGCCTCAAACATACCCTGCAATTCCTCAAAGGTCAGGACAAAGTCCACATCGGAACGAATATCCTCCCGAATTGCCTCCAGCTTCTTTGCTGCACAGGGGCCGACAAAGACCACCTTACAATTGGGATTTTTCTTCTTGAGCATCCGGGCAGTAAAGACCATAGGTGTCAGCGTCATGGAGATATTCTTGGCCTCACTGGGGAACATTTTGTAAATCATGGAATGCCATGCAGGGCAGCAGGATGTAGCCATATACTTCTGCTCAGCAGGCACCTTCTCCAAAAAGTCCTTTGCCTCTTCAATGGTACACATGTCGGCACCGACTGCTACCTCCACCGTCTGATGGAAGCCCAGCTTTTTCATAGCAGCAACAAATTTTCCGGGGGTAGAGTGCTTACCAAACTGACCGATAAATGCTGGGGCTACGATGGCGATGACCTGTTCGCCATGCAAAATAGACTGAATGACCTGGAAAATCTGACCCTTATCCACAATGGCACCAAAGGGGCAGCTTACAAGGCACTGACCGCAGGAAACACACTTGTCCTGATTGACGACTGCACGACCATGCTCATCAGACCCAATGGCATCTATACCGCAGGCAGCAGCACAGGGCCGTTCCAGATGAATAATTGCGTTATAGGAACAGGCCTTGGCGCACTTGCCGCACTTAATGCACTTGTCCGGGTCAATGTGACTCTTGCCGTTGATGAAGGAAATAGCATCCTTAGGGCAGACCTTTTGACAGGATGCAGCCAGACAATTCTGACAGCTTTCCGTGACACGGTACTGATTGGTAGGGCAAGCATGGCAGGCATAGGGAATAATATTGATAAGAGGCGGCTCATAGTACTGCTCCGCAACGGCAGCAGCATCCATGCCATCCGTCATCAGCGTCCGTGTCTGTACCGGGCGGACTCCCAATCCCATAGCCAGACGGACACGCTCACCGGCAATGGCACGCTCCAAAAATACGGACTCTCTATGCAGCGGCTGATCGCCGGGGACGATCACGTAGGGCAGTTCCTCTGCATGGGAGTAGTCTCCGCCGGCGTATGCCATCCGGGCAACCTCTGTAAATACCTTCTTGCGAATATCCGTAATCAGGGAAGGGATTCCTCGCATAGTTAACCTCCAAAAGTTTAAATTTTTAGTATTGTACCATATCCGCCCCTCTAAATCCAGTATTTTTTCCACAGGTCTATGAAAAACTTTTGTAAAGTCCCTTACTGCATACTCCGAAGTACCGCTGCATAGGTTGTACCACGACATTTGCGGAGGGATTTTTATGAAACGTATCGCTTTGATTCTGATTACATTTACCCTGCTCTGCGGTTCCTTGCCCCTCCGGGGACAGGCGGCAACGCTGGATGTGCCGGGGAAAAGTGCGCTGATGATGGACGTTGCCACAGGGACGGTGCTCTATGAGCAAAATGCCCACGAAAAATTAGCTCCTGCCAGCGTCACCAAAGTCATGACCATGCTGCTGATTATGGAAGCCATCGACGAAGGACGTATTTCATGGGACGATATGGTCACTACCTCGGAAGCTGCTGCTGCCAAGGGCGGCAGTCAGATCTACCTGAAGGTGGGCGAAACCATGTGTGTCACCGATATGCTGAAATCCATTGCAGTCAGCTCCGCCAATGACTGCGCCTGCGCCATGGCTGAACACATTGCAGGGTCAGAGTCCGCCTTTGTGGAGCTGATGAACAAGCGTGCCAAGGAACTGGGCATGAACGACACCAACTTTGTCAACTGCACCGGGCTTGACGACGACGATTCTGCCAAGGAGCACCTCACCAGTGCCCATGACATCGCCCTCATGTCCCGGGAGCTGATTAAAAACCACCCTGACATCCAGAAATTCACAACCATTTGGATGGATACTGTCCGAAATGGTGCCTTTGGTCTGTCCAACACCAACAAAATGGTTCGTTTTTATTCCGGCTGCACCGGACTTAAAACCGGCTTTACCTCCGGAGCAGGGTTCTGCCTGTCCTCCTCCGCCAAACGGGACGGAATGGAACTGATTGCCGTGGTTATGGGATCTGAGACCTCTCAGAAACGTTTTGCCGCCTGTAAATCCATGCTGGACTACGGCTTCGCAAACTTTGCCCTCATCACACCCTCCATGCAGGAAGGAGCCAGTGTACCCGTAAAACTGGGCAAAGAAGCTTCCATTTCTCTCGTCCCCAGTGGAGAAACGGAGCTGCTTATCGACAAGGCACAGAAAAGCTCTGTCACCACTGAGATTTCTCTGGAGGAATCCGTCACAGCCCCTGTCAGTCAGGGGCAGCGGCTTGGCACTCTGACGATGAAAGCCGGCGATCAGGTATTGGCTCAGGTTCCTCTGGTAGCTGAATCCAGCATTGAGCGACTAAGCTTCCGGGATCTGTGGGTCACCATTATGAAGCACGTCGCCATGGCAAAACACGCATAAAAATATCCCGGACGGATATTCCGTCCGGGATTAAGACTGTCGAAAAACTCCTTCGGAGGTTTTCGACAAAGGGTTGCGGTCTGACCCGTGCATAATTTATCCGCTGTTTGCGGACAAATTCCACACTCTCAGACCGATATGTATTTTCCACGAGGTACACGCCCCCGTGGAAAATGTTTCTGCTTTATTTGCCGCTGCGGCGGCAAACTCTGCGAGGCTTTTTGACAGTTTGACAGACTGTATCCCGGACGGATATTCCGTCCGGGATTGTTTGTGTTTTGTGCTCGGTATCGGTGGCACGCCACCCTGTTTCTTACTTCTCCTGCTTTTTGCCCTTCAGATAGCAATACCAGAAGATAAAGGCCACTGCCACGCCACCAAGAAGATTACCCAAGGTTACAGGCAGCATGTTGCCCAGGAAGTAATTACCCCAAGTGAGCTTTTCCACAGCCACACCGGCAGCGGCAGCCTGTGCGCCGTACTGAGCCTTGCAGAACAGGCCCATGGTGCAGTAGTACATATCCGCAATAGAGTGGTTAAAGCCGCAGATGACGAAGAACGCCACCGGCGTGTACGCACCTAGAATACGACCGGTCACATCCTGTGCAGAGAGGGAAAACAGCACAGCCAGCGTCACCAGAACGTTGCAGAGAATGCCCATAAAGAAGGCATTGACGAAGGGCATAGTCATCTTGCCCACAGCCACCTTCATGGAATACACAGCCAAAGCGCCGCCACTGGCACCTGCCCAGCCAAACTTGGCACAGACGATTGCCACCAGCATAGCGCCGATAAAATTACCCAGATAGACAACGATCCAGCTCCGCAGAACATTAAGGAACTTGACACGTTTATCCATAACGCCCATGGTCATCAGGGTGTTGCCGGTGAACAGCTCTGCACCGGACAAAATCACCATACCCAAACCAAAGGCAAAGAGAAGACCTGACAAAATACGGATGGCACTGTTGTTGGTGAAGCCGTAGCTTGCCATATTGGTAACAGCACCGGGAAATGCAATCAGCGCACCAGCCAAAATACTCAGCAGCAATCCCTTGCCTACGGGTGTGCTGGCCTTTTTAATGCTGAGATTGGCGTAATTCTCTGCCATCTCTGCTGGCATAAACAAATTCAGCGTTTTGTTCATATTAAAAGGTCGCCTCCTTCTATTCGATTAAAAATTAACCTCAGATGCGCTCAGCAGCCTCCACAACATGCTTCATGAGCACAGAAGTGGTGACGGAACCAACACCGCCGGGAACAGGAGTGATGGCCTCGACAATAGGCTCAACCTCATCGAACTTAGCGTCGCCGGCGATGCCGCCCTTGCCGCCCTTAGCGTTGATCTTGTTCTCATCCCAGTTGATGGACACGTCGATGACGACCTGGCCGGGACGAACATAGTCAGCAGTCAGAGAGTTGAGAACACCGGCTGCGGAAACAATGATATCTGCATTGCGGCAGATTTCTGCGGTGTTGACAGTTTTGGTGTGGCAGGTGGTAACGGTAGCATTCTTGCCCATCAGCATCATGGCTGCGGGCTTGCCGACCACCAGAGAACGGCCGATGACAACGGCATTCTTGCCCTTGCAGTCGATGCCGTAGAAATCCAGGATTTCCATGCAGGCAGCGGGAGTGCAGGGAGCGTAGCCCAGATCGTTCAGGCCTTCAAAAACGCCTGCATTGGACATATGGGTCATGCAGTCCATGTCCTTTCTGGGGTCCAGACGATTGCAGATCTCGTTCTGGTCAGCCTTCAGGTGCTTGGGCAGAGGGCGGAACATCAGAACGCCGTGAATGGAGTCATCCGCATTGATCTGGTCAATGACAGCGATAACATCTTCCTTGGAAGCGTCAGCAGGCAGCTCAAACTTCTTGACATCTACGCCAACCAGTTCAGCACGCTTGGTAGCACCCTTTTCGTAGGACAGGTCGCTGGGATCAGCGCCAACACGAACAATACCCAAAGTAGGAACAATACCCTTTTCACGCAGTGCAGCGGTACGGGTCTGCAGGTTTGCATTCAGAGCATCAGTAACTTCCTTGCCCAACAATAACTTAGCCATAATCTATAATTCCTCCAAAAAGTTAAATCAAAATAAATCTTACTGACCGAAGTTAGCCTTAACAGAGATGAAAATCTCATCAGCCATAGCGCAGTACTTATTAAGCATACCGTTAGCCTTGGCGTTCATTTCCTCAGCAACCTCACGGTTTTTCAGGCTCTTGGTGTTGATAAACACGTTCAGAGATGCTGCCTGCAAAGCGGCCTTGCAGCAAACAGCGGCGCAGCCGGCATCAGAAACAGCCAGACGGCTGCCCTTGGCGGCAAACACAGCAATGTACTCGATTGCCTCGCAGCACAGCTCCATGATATGCATGGGAACAGCGCAGGCAGTAACAGTAGCCTCTTCCAGAATACGGTCACGATCGGGGTTATCCTTAGGAATACCATAAGCCTTGGCCAGAGGCACGAAGCCGATATCGTCAGCCTCCACCTGATTGAGAAGCTCCGTCTGCAGAGCGTCGCACTTAGCCTTCAGCGCAATGATCTCATCCTGCACATCGGCATATTTTTTCTTGCCGACAGTCAGAGAGCCAACCATGTTGCCCAGAGCCGTGCCGATAGCACCGACCAGAGCAGCAGCGCCGCCACCGCCGGGGGCGGGAGCATCAGATGCCAAAACCTCCACAAACTTGCGGCAGGATTCCAAAGTCATATCCATAATAGGTAATTCTCCTTAAAATTTATGTTTGATGTCACTCCGTAGGAACGACGATGCGCACAAATCATCAACTGACGGATGGCGAAGCACGCATACTTGATCGGCACTGCCCGCACCGGGTATCGTATGGCAAAGTAAATTGCTGCCACCGTATACCGTATCCGGTCCACGACCGGAAAAAGCACAGGCGGGCTTGCCGCCTGTGCTTTACTAAGTAAGGGTTAGAACAGGCCAGTAATCTTGCCGGTCTCATCGACGTCGATACGCTCGGCGGCGGGGACCTTAGGCAGACCAGGCATGGTCATGATTTCACCGGTCAGTGCAACCAGGAAGCCTGCGCCGGCAGAAACCTTGACGTTGCGGACGGTGATAGTGAAGCCTCTGGGTGCACCCAGCTTGGTCTGATCATCGGAGAAGGAATACTGAGTCTTAGCCATGCAGATAGGCATCTTGTCGTAGCCCAGCTCAGTCAGAGTCTTGATCTGCTTCTCAGCGTTAGCAGTGAAGGTTACGCCGTCAGCATGGTAGATCTTCTTAGCAATTGCCTCGACCTTTTCCTTGATAGGCAGATCCACGTCATATGCGAAGGTAAAGTCGTTGGGCTCGTCACACAGACGGATAACTTCCTTAGCCAGCTCGATGCCGCCTTCGCCGCCCTTGCCCCAAACTTCGGACAGAGCAACATTAACACCCAGCTCCTTGCACTTACGCTCGATGAGCTCCAGCTCAGCCTCGGTATCGGTGGGGAAGCGGTTGATAGCGACCACGCAGGGCAGCTTGTAAACCTTGGTGATGTTCTCAACGTGCTGCAGCAGGTTGGGCAGGCCCTTTTCCAAAGCCTCCAGATTTTCCTTGCTGGTCTCAGCCTTGGGCACGCCGCCGTTGTACTTCAGTGCACGAGCGGTAGCAACCAGAACGACGCAGGAAGGATGCAGGTTTGCCATACGGCACTTGATGTCCAGGAACTTCTCAGCACCCAGGTCAGCGCCAAAGCCAGCCTCGGTGATAGTGTAGTCAGACAGACGCAGAGCGATCTTAGTAGCGGTAACAGAGTTACAGCCGTGAGCAATATTTGCGAAAGGTCCGCCATGGACGAAAGCGGGAGTGTGCTCCAGAGTCTGAACCAGGTTAGGCTTCAGAGCGTCCTTCAGCAGAGCAGCCATAGCGCCCTGTGCATTCAGGTCACCGGCGGTGATGGGCTTACCCTCACGGGTGTAAGCAACAACCAGACGGGACAGACGCAGCTTCAGATCGTTGATATCGGAAGCCAGACACAGAACTGCCATAACTTCGGAAGCAACAGTGATGTCGTAGCCGTCCTCACGGGGCATACCGTTGGTCTTGCCGCCCAGACCGTTCACGACGAAACGCAGCTGACGGTCATTCATATCGACGCAGCGGCGCCAGGTAATCTGACGGGGGTCAATGCCCAGAGCATTACCCTGATAAATATGGTTATCCAGCATAGCAGCCAGCAGGTTGTTAGCTGCACCGATGGCGTGGAAGTCACCGGTAAAATGCAGGTTAATATCTTCCATAGGAACGACCTGAGCGTAGCCGCCGCCTGCTGCACCGCCCTTGACACCGAACACGGGTCCCAGGGAGGGCTCACGCAGAGCAACCAGGACGTTCTTGCCCATACGACGCATGCCGTCTGCCAGGCCAACAGTTGTAGTAGTCTTACCCTCACCGGCGGGAGTGGGGTTAATGGCAGTGACCAGAATCAGCTTGCCATCGGGGCGCTTGACTTCGTTAAGCAGATTGTAATCAACCTTAGCCTTGTACTTGCCGTACTGCTCCAGGTATTTTTCGTCAACACCGGCAGTCTTAGCGACTTCGGTAATGACCTGCATTTCAGTTTCCTGAGCAATTTGGATGTCAGTCTTGAATTCCATATTAAGCACTCCTTGTAATATGTTGGTGCCTGCCGTTGAGATGGCTCAGCCCATACAGGATTTATGCAGCTGCCGTTTAAAATAGCTCACTGCACATTTATTCATTCGGTATATAAGTACCGAATTAAGAATATCACCATACCCCACAAAAGTCAATCATATTTTTTATTTTTTTCAAACAATTTGACAGACTCACAGCACCTTACCGCCGTTAACAGTCAGGCGGAATTGACACCCCAGCATCTCCGCAGCCCCCCGGCACATAAGCATCCGGTGCAGGAAAATATCAAAGTACTCATACATGCTGCAAATACTCTCGTCAACCTGCAAATTCAAAGAAATTTCATGCTCCCGTGGGTCTGCTTCCAGACGAGAGCCGGTAACAGCATAGTTGACCCGGTCGTGGATATCAAACTTCTCTTTTTCCTTGGGGCGCACACGGTTTCGGCGCACATCGGACTTATCCGCCAGAATCAGCGCAGCCGAAACAGCATCCTTGGCACCGCCTGTTGACTCATCGTGATTGCCAATGGCAGAAATCACCGTAATTCGGTCAACCATAGGCAGATCCGTGGTGCGCAGAATTTCATTTGCCAAAATGGCACCGTATTCGGCATGTTGCTTTCGGTTGATTGCATTGCCGATATCGTGCATCACGCCGGCGATTTTGACCAGCTCCTGCTGGTGCTGAGAATATCCCAGCTGATTTAAAATATATGCAGCCCGCTCCGCCACCAGTACGCAGTGGGCCATCGAATGATCTGTATATCCCAGCACTCCCAAATTCTGATTGCCTTTTTCAAGCAGTGCAATCACTTCTGGGTGCTTTCTCATTTCTTCATACGTCATATCTCATACCTCCTGTCCGTCTATTATACCAAACCCTTTCTGTTGAACTATGGCACTGATGTAAATTCAACATCAAATTTACATCAAATTTTCCTGCAAAAAAACAGGGGAGGTTTCCTTACCTCCCCTGTCAGTGTGTCAA